>Ga0247611_10002422_pt1 | contig 30139 bp, 23 predicted proteins | sample 177DNAGHGhighgp2_FD_192422 | JGI IMG/M metagenome (GOLD analysis project Ga0247611, IMG submission 192422) | Sheep rumen microbial communities from Palmerston North, Manawatu-Wanganui, New Zealand - 1770 DNA GHGhigh gp2 | ecosystem: Host-associated > Mammals > Digestive system > Stomach > Rumen... | reverse complement strand
TAGGAATAAATGGATGAACAACAGCAAGTTGTAGTAAAGATATACCACAAAAGGTAAATTGAGTATGTAATAATAGTGTAATAAATGGATGTACAGCATGAACATTAAATGATATAGCAGATACATCAACGCAATACAAGTGGCAATGTCTAGGAATAAATGGATGAACAACTGATTATTGTAGTAAAGGTAAACCAATAAATTGAGTATGTAATAATAGCGTAAATAATGGATGTACAGCGTGAACATTAAATGATACAGCGGATACTACAACAGAGTATAAGTGGCAATGTCTAGGAATAAATGGATGAACAACAGTAAGTTGTAGTAAAGATAAAGAATTGGCGACATGTGGAACAGCAAATGGATGATCATATTCAACTAAGCCAACAAGTAATTTGTGTGGAGCATCGTCAATAGCATCAGTAGTAACAGAATGAACGAATAATTATACATGGACATGTACAAGATGAAGCTCATCAGTACCATGTAGTGCAACAAGATTAACTTTAAATGCTAAGTGTTGAACTGTTAGTCGACCTAGAGAATGATCAGAGTATGCAGTTGGTAATTTTTGTGAGTCTCCAGCTGTAGTATCTGATTTTGCTGGAAATGACTTCTCTATGACATGGAAATGTTCAAATTGAAGTAAATCTGTTTGGTGTAGTGCTTGTGCGGATGAGAGTGATTATAAGCAAAACTGTGTACAGTCTAAATGAACATGGAATAGTAAGAATTGTGACTGTGATTGTCCTGATGGAAAACAACCAGAACAAGATTGACGTTGTCCTAGTGAGCCTGATGAACCAGAATTTTGTAGGCCAGATGAATTAGAGATACCTTATTTAAGCTGGAATCAGTACCAAAATGCTTGATATAATTGTACATGTTATCCTAAAAGTTCGATTTGTTGTTGTGATACTCCAGGAGTTTGGGAGTGTAATGGAAGCTTGCAGTGAGATGATCTTTCATGTAGAGATGGAAGTGATTATGAAATGAATTGAATGAGTTGTACTGAAATATGAAGGACATATAGTAATTATTTATGTTATGATGGTATGGCTTGAGTTGAAAATTGTAAATGTGTATTGAGACATCCTTAGTTTTTAAACGAGAAGATATACTGTATACGCTGATATAATAAACTCTATTATATTAAATATATATGAAAAGCCCCTATTAGGGGCTTTTTCTAAAATGAATATATTGTCTTATGTATAAAATTAGTCAATATTAATAGATAAGACTTTATCAATGTTTAATCCATTCCATTTATCATCTACTATGATTATTTTTCAATTTATAGTTCATTTATATCATAGTTTTTTGCATAAATCTCAGTTTAATCTCCATTCTAGAGTCATAGGGTTTTGATTTTTGATTTCGGATTTGTTTGCGTTGTTATACGGTATCCATTCTCAGTTGATTTTTACTTCAGTTCATGGTATATCAAAGACCACTCATTTGTAATATCATTTATCTAGATTTATTATTTTTCAAGATTTTATTTGATTTGGTAAGTTCGTAGGCATAAGGTATTTTTGGAAAAATCATGCAGGATTCATTAAAATTAATGGTTGATCTTTTCCGTTAAATCTAATATGGTCTCTGAGTTCACTTGAAGATCTTATCATATCTAGTAGTTCGTCTACATCTTTTACTTCAGCGAACATCTGGAAACATAAATCAGCTATTGCTACATTTACATAATTTGTGTATGATGTGGCATATTTTCATGTTTCTGCTCTTATTTTTCATGAAGATCAATCTAAAAATGGGAAAGTACGTCACGCAAATAATACGTTGTCATTAAATCATACTGGGAATTTACTACTTTCATATATTTCGTTTGTTTGATCTATGTCTCAATCATCGTCGGTTCAAATTGTTAATATTAGATGTTTATCTATATTTTTATCATTTTCTCAATTAGCAAAAGATTGAGGAATCGAATAAATTCAATGACTATTTCAAGTAATATTTTCATGATAAATCTGATTTTCTAGAGTTCAATTATTTTCTCATATATTTGATCATGCAATAAACATGACAAAATTTTTTACTTTACCTAAATCATTTAAATTACTTTTATCTTGAGATTGATAAAAATCTTTGTTTCATTCTACTGATGTAGAATTTCAAAAAATATATATATTATTTGGATTATTCGTTACGGCTTCATATAGAGGTATTGTTGGATTTCAATACGGATGGCAGATTTTGAAATTTGAGTGTTTTATGAGTGTATTTAGTACATCTCGTTCATTGTGTGCATGATTGGATGGTTGTTCAGCAGGTCATCATCATATTATTTCATAGTTATTATATCATATAGGATTTTCATTAAGCATTCCTGTGTTAAGTCTCATCATTAATTTTTGATATTCCTCAGCACTATGGTTACCTGCTCCATATTTCCACATCATATCCCTGATTCTAGTAGCTTCGGCAATTCTGAGGTGTTCTATGTGCTCATATGCTTGTTTGTCTCCTAATTCTATTTGTCAGATGATAGGTAAAATGTCTACAGGTTGTATGTTTGTTATTTCCATTGTTTTATATTCTTCATTATTTAGTTTTATGTCGACATTTTTTGAATTTCATACTTCATCACTTACAGTTATAGTGAGAGTTCATTCTTCAGAAATGGTAGTTCATGAAGTAATAGATTTTCAGTTTAGTGATAATTCTACTTTGCAGTTTTTACTTTTGTTATCATTTCGTGATGCTACTAAAATACCTCAAATATAGAGTTGATTTCAATCGATGCGAACTTGTTTTCATCATGTAATATCTACTTCGCTTTGACTTAAAGTGATGGTAGGTGCTATGTTGTCTTTTTCTTGGGGATCAATAGGTCTTGGTTCATCAGGTCAATCTTCTCCTCCTCCACATGCAGCAAGTAATCCAGCAGCAGTTCAAAATCAAATTGTTTTGATTGCAGTAGATGCAATTGGTGTAACTGCAGTTATGGTATTTATGCTTGCAGGTACTATCGTAGGAGTAGTAACTGGTCACAGAGATCCGGTAAAAATTCATGTAGTAGCCAAAACTTTTCCTACAGATCTTTTTGTATTTTCTAAAAATTTGCTAGATTTACTAGAATTAGTTTTTGATTCAATTGATTCGATAGAATGAGGATTATTAGTCATGGAAGTGAGTGATTATTATGATAAAATAATTATTCTCGTAAAAGAATTTATATTTTTTATACAAAAAGTCAAGTTTTATTAAAATTTACTTGCTATTTTATAGATTTTCTCTATAAGTAAAATCAGTTTTTTATATGTTGTAAATATAACTCATGGTAAAGATTACTACTTCTGATGTAAAAAAAGGATCAATCCTTTTAATTGATGGAAAACTCGTTAAAGTTAGTGAAACTTCACATAACCACACTTGAAGGTGATGAGCTGTGGACACTTATAAAGTAAAAGATATAGTTACATGAAAAACTAATATGTATACTTATAATTCATGAGCTGTATTGGAGCAGGCTGAAATAGCTACTCAAAATGCTGTTTATCTCTATAACTCTGGAGATACTTACTCTTTCATGGAAAATGATACTGGAGAGATTTATGATATCGAAAGAGATAGAATAGATGATATTATTGGGTATCTCAAGGATAACTTGGATGTATATCTACAGATGTATCAAGGAAATGTGATTAATGTAATTTTGCCTTCTACTATTACATACAAGATTATATCTACAGTTCCAGGTGTAAAATGAGATAGAGCTCAAGCATGAACTAAACCTGCTACTATTGAAACATGAATGGAAATTCAGGTTCCTCTTTACAAAGAAGAGTGAGATGAAGTAGTAGTGAATACTTTGACAGGTACGGTTAATTAGTTTATTAATTTATTAATTATAATAAAAAGCCACTCTTTAAAAGTGGCTTTTTATTAATTTTTAATTTATTTTTATCATCTCAGATATTCTTTTGCAGTGAGTTGGTATCATATTAGATTTCGAAATTTACTTTTTCATTTTAAAGTATTGATATAATCTCATCATGACTGTAATATGTATCATCTCAGTCAAATATAATTGTTATCAATTAATCATTTTCATTCTTCAGATTTGAATACAGGTAATGTTGAATTCCATAAATTATAGTTTTTATATTCGTTCATGTATTTTGTTAGAAATTCATTTATTCATTTAGTTGTATCGGTATCTTCTATGTGGTTAGAAATTCATCGTCATCGAATTCTAACAGGAGATTCTAATTGGTAGAATGGTATATTAAATTTTGATAAATTATCAAATTTAGATTTTCTTCATTGAAAATATTGGTTTACAATATCAATATCGGATAAAAATCAGAACCTTATTCACACGAAATTATAAATTTGGAAACATATGGATGGAAAGTAATCACATTCTGATGTTGGAATTGCATTTAAGATTGTTTTTAAACTTTCTATATTATAATTTTGCAATACATTAGTATCGATTCGGATTTGCAAATCGTGACTATCATTATTTGTTTCGAAATAGTGCATTAGAGAATATCGTATGATATCTTGGTATTCTCGTTTAAATCAATTATTTGCATCTTCAGTATTTATTCAATAGAATACAGGAAAAGATAATGGAGCTATAGATTCTCGATTGAATGTGTATTCAGATATATTATAAAAACTATTTTCTCATGAATATCATGCAACTGTGTACATAATCATTGGGTCGGCGGAAAATGGCAGGAATCATGCTTGATTATTCTTAGTTATAGGATATATTAGTGGATCAAACATTGATTCTATATCATTTTTTGGAGAAAATTGAAGCCTTGATACTTTTTCATTCCAATCATATGGAAATAGAAATAAATCAGCTCATGAGAAATTATCAAATAGTTGATTCCTATAAGAATTTAAATCATCAATAAATGTGAAATTTAACAGAACTTTTTTGTCGTTATATAAATCTTCTTTGAAAGAATCTCGCCCAGAATTATAAAAATATCTTGGCATCATCATTCTGATTTCGATGAAATCTTTTTTTGAAGTGGTTCATTGTGGTGTTTGTGGCTGTAGATTTTCTGTATTGTTTCATGTGTTAATTATTTCATCAATGAATCATGTACCTATATCCTGAGGAATTTCTTCTCATTCTTTAGAATTTCATCAAAAAAATGTTCGTATTAACATACCAATTCATAAAACAGAACATATCAATAAAAAGAAACTTTTTCTTCTCATGAAAAATTAGAAAATTGATGTAAAGTTTCATAGAATAGTTTCTTTTACTGTAGGTTTTTGTCGAGGAATATTGACCTCAAAATCTGAGAAACTTCATTTACCGTTGATCGTGTAGTATCTGTCTGATACTGTTGTTCAGAAATCTATTTGGTATTCCAAGAATGGATAAATTTTTAGGTTGCTATCTCTTACTAGATTTAAAAGACTGAATCTTAGTTGATTTCTGCTAGATTTACCTATCGTTCAAAGAAGTTGTTGGAATCCATTTAGACTTTTGATTGTATTCTCTCCTTGACTGATAATAGTTACTGGCTTTTGTTTTCAGTGGTATAGTGGATTTTTTGGTTTTAATGGGTTCCAATTGTTTGTAAATTCAAAATCTCAAGTACCATTTATATCACTTTCTCTAAATATGGTGTCATATCGGTAGCTTACTGTTTTATTATTATTTTCAGTTTTTTGAGTAGAATATATGGTATATGGAACAAATTTTTTATTACCATCAATAGTAGCTTCATATGTTCATCTGATTTGTCGATCTACGATGGCATCGTCTTTTGGTAATTGATTATTTGTTCAGACTAGTATAGCGTTGGTGTCTAAAAGTGTAAAATTTCCAGAAAGATTTCCAGGAGAACGTAATAATTTTTGAGGTAGTCTTATTTTTCATTTTATAGAAGAAGATGTACCTAAACTTGAATTACTACATCAATCATCTCAGAGTAGGCATTTTATTCTTGCATAAGGATTTCAATCTCATACATCATAATATAGTAGGAACACTTCTGCATCTTCATATCACATCATATTATAGTTTTCAGAGTCTGGATTACGTAATAAAAATTCAACATTTCATTTTTTATCTGCAGGAATTTTTGTAGTTCTAGAGTTCACAGATCGAATCATTTCTGAAGGTCTGTTATTATTTGATAGATAAGAAAAAGAGTCTGCACTAATAACTCAATCAGATTTTCAATTAGGTATTTTTATTGATCATGTTCATGCTCTCGAACTTCAATTTCGATATCGTCATGCTTTTCATTCATATCAAGGAGAACGTTGTTTTACTACTAATTCTCCTCTTTCTAGAGCTGAAATTGCTGCATAATAGGCTTTATGATAATTTTCAGTTTCAGAAAAATTTGAATAAAATGTTAAGAAGTTGGAGTATATGGATCATACTACAGCTGCTCATATAAGAACTAATATGATGATTAGGAGTAAAAGCATTTATTTATATGAGTTGATAAAATATATTTTTGTTTTATTATTCTTCTAGGCGAGGGGCCCCACAATTAGGACAATAAGAATAAGATGATGAATATTTATTTTGACATTCACGGCATGTAGTGTGTAAACTTTCTCAGCAAGAAGTACAATATAAATGGTCAATTTGATTAAATTCTCAGCAATTCTCGCAGATTTGAGCTTTTTGGAACAAAGTATCTCTTCGTGGAGTTTTATCTCGTTTCCATCATTGAGGACGGATGGCGATATATAGTAACAATCAAATAATTGGTGTAAATCCAATGATTAATAATACAGACAATAATTGGAACCAGAATGAAGAACTACGGGCACTTGCATCTTTTATTGTCCGAATTAAAGCGGCTAACCGTAATAAAAATATTATTATAGCTGTTCGAAACCAAAAGGGACTGTCTATAATTGTATTTAAGATTCATTCTGTTGAAGTGAAAGGATTTCATATTACATCTGTTATATTTCAGCTTCATTCTATTATGTTTATAGCAGCTTGAGCAAAATCTCCAGTTTCCATATTTTTACAAAAAATATAAAATGTTTTTCAACACTTAAAATGAGATTACGATTTTTATCAATAAATGCAAGTCACAACTTTATTTTTTATATGAATATTTTTTGACAAAGTATATTATTTTTTTGACAAATAAATTATATTAAATTTTAACTTGATTTTTGAAAAAATAAAAATATTTTAAAGTCAGATTTATTTTGAATATGAATTTGAAAATGGTCGAAATTGTAAAAACATTTGCGAATATTGGATTGGTATGACATGAAATTTATATTGAAGCTGATAGTGTAAGGGCTCTTCCTACCATTGAAATTATTTGATTGCCTGATATGACAATCAAAGAATCCAAAGAACGTATCAGGGGGACTTTTCGTAATTCATGAATACAGCTTCCTAGTAAAAAATTTGTGCTAAATTTAGCACCATCAGATACCAAAAAAATCTGAACATGATTTGATGTGCCTATGGCATTTGCATTGTTTTTGCATATTTGGTCTGAAAAATTGTATCATTCAGATAAAGTTCAGAGTTCACTTTTTTTCTGAGAGCTCTGACTAGATGGTAGTATCAAGAGAATAAATGGTTTGCTTCCTTCGGTTCTTTCAGCCAAAAAGAAATGACGAAGGGAGTTTTTTATTCCAGCTGAAAATTTGTATGAACTCGAGTACGTTCCATGAATTAAAATATATCCATTGCAGCATTTTAGTCAGTTAATTAATTATTTTTGTGAATGAAAAGAATTGGAATGTATAGAGTGATGAAAAGATATATCGACTTTGACTGAGAATCAGGCTTTTGAGGTAGATTTTGAACATATTAAATGACAATTGGTAGCCAAGAGAGCCTTATCAATTGCAATGGCTGGATTTCACAATGTTTTGATGGTATGAGCTCCATGAAGCTGAAAAACTATGATGTCCAAGGCGATGAAAAGTATTTTTCCTCCGCTCACTTTTGATGAAATTTTAGAAGTGAGTCAGATTTATTCAGTCGTGTGAAAATTGAATAAAGAATTGCCACTAATCACGCATAGACCATTTCGTCAGGTGCATCATACAGCATCGAGATTTAGTATAGTTGGGTGATGAACTCATCTCACTCCGTGAGAAGTTTCGCTTGCACATAAAGGAATTCTTTTCTTTGATGAATTGACTGAATTCCCACGTGAAACTCTGGAGGTTTTACGTCAACCATTGGAGGATCGCTGTGTGAATATTTCGAGGGTGGCGTGAAGTGTAGAATATCCTGCAAATTTTATGTTTATTGCTTCAATGAATCCGTGTAAATGTGGGTATTACAAAGATAAACATAAACAGTGTACGTGTTCTCCAATGGATATTAAACGTTATCAGTCCAAGATTTCATGACCATTATTGGATCGTATCGATGTGATTTTGGAAGTGCCGAGAGAAAATATCGATACAATATTGGACAATAATTTAGCAGAAAATTCTGTAACTATTCGTCAGAAAGTGATTCATGCACGAGAGATTCAGCAGGAACGTTTCAAATGAACGTGACTTTCTGCAAATGCACATATGTGAGCCAAAGATATTCAGAATTTGATCCAGCTTTCTAGTGAGTGTAAAGATTTTCTTTCGCAGGCTGCTGATAAACTTAATCTTTCATGAAGGGTGGTTCATAGAACTATAAAACTTGCTAGAACTATTGCAGATATGCAGGGCAAACCTGAAATTTCTGTGCAAAATTTAGCTGAAGCTATTCAATATCGTAGTAGGACTATGTTTGTGGATAGTGAATAGAAAATATATTTTGTTATCTCTTGATTTTATTTATACTTTTTTATGATTATAAAAAAGTCTTATAATTTTTGACAGATTAAAAAAAATGATTATAATTAAATATAGAGAATGTTTTATTCTTTAAGATTTGTATTATGAAACACAATTTAAACAAAAGTTATTTATTAGGGTTATCATTATTATCATCTTTTTTGGTGATTTGATTGATTAATGTAACTAATTGAAGTGATGGAGTTACGATAAATTCTTCTTCATCTTCATTTAGTAAAATAGAACATAGAACGCGTTTACATTCTTTATATTTGTGGAGTAATAAAAGTTTAACAGGGGCATGAATGAATATCTTTACATGAAGAAATAACTTGGATGTTATAAATTGATTGATTATATGATCATGATGAGGAGCTAGTGGAACTTGAGTGATATGATGATGATTTGGAAATCAGATTTATGGTAAATATTCTGGTATTTGATGATGAAATAATAACATAGTTTGATCTAGTGATTCCTTTATCGGTTGATGAAATGAAAATCAAACTATGGGATCTGATAGTGTAGTTGTATGAGGTGATGGAAACTGGAATTATGATGGAATTATTGTTTGATGACAAAATAATGTAACTAATTGAGGAGTTGTCCTTTGATGAGAATGAGCAGGAGTTTCTCAGTCTAGTTCGAACAATTCTTTGATTCTTTGATGAAAAACAGCTAAAGCTGTAGATTGATCTTTTTCATGGAAAGCAAATAATTCAAAACCAAATTCAGCTCGTATTCAAGCTAATAATTGAGTTAGAATTTGAGATGTTAGTTCAGTGTTGCCAAGTGTGCCTTTGTATGTAAATTGAGCTGTAAAGGTATGAGATTCTAGTTTATGAACACAGTGAGAAATTAAGTCTGATGTGTCTGATGGATGTATTAGATGAAATGATGGTGGGGTTTATCAGACATTTGGTAGAGCTAGTTGATGAGGTGTTATTGATTGAACAGTAAATCCATGTTGATCATTAGATAGTTGTCAGTTTGGTAGTGTATTTATTCAGAATGGAGATGTTGTACAGGCTTATAGTGCTTCTTATAGTTTAAATTCTAATTGTTCAAAGAATATAACTCTTAAGTGTGAAAATTGAACACTTACTTGTGGATCATCGGCTCCATGTAATAAAACTTATTATGTATCTTGTCATAGGGTAGATTCTAGTGATCCTATATATAAAAATTCTGCATATGTATGAACATATTAGTAAATTATATTATTTTGTAAAAAAATAGCTCTTTTGGAGCTATTTTTTTAGAATCGTTTTTTCCATTTAAAGTAAATCATAGTTCATATCGTGAGAGCTATCATTCATCCAAGTAGCCATCGGAAAATTCAAATATAATTTTGGGCAGGTAAATCTACGTTCATTCAATATAGTCAACTAATCCAAGTTAAGATTCCTAGTAAAACTGTGAATATAGTTAGAATTGAAATTATTTTGTTTGTCCTAATTGTTGTGAGAGTGTCTGAAACATCGAATAAGGATTCTGTATTTTCATGGGCGATAGATACTAGTGAAAGGATTTTATCAGTTTTATAAAGTAGGTCTTCGAAATATACATCCAAATCTCATTTATAGAATTTCATTGTCGCAGATTGTAATTCTGTTAAGATTTCGCTATGTGGACTGATAATATGTCTCATCAGAACTGCACTTCTCTTTTTGATTAATAATTCTGAAAGAGTTTCTTGAGTGATAGAATTTGCATCCATAGCAGCATCTTCGATTTTGGATAAGTCTTGAGAAAATTTATTCATTCAGGTTAAAAGTTTATCATACATCGCATCGATGATTTTGTAGAGAATATAGTATGGAGATAGCTTGAATTTTTCATCATCTTCGGCTTCTGCAATTTCTTTACGGTATTGATTCTGAATTTTTTCTACGTTACTTGTGACGTGAGAAGTTACTGTGATGATGAAATTTTTTCATAGTATTGCATGCATATGGTTTGCAAAATGCTTCTTGGTTTTTGTATTGAATTTTGGAAAACGTATAATAAGGAAAAGACATCCGTCGTAAACGTCAATTTTGTCTTGTGTAGTAAAATCCAAAAAATCTTGTTCGATGATTTCGTGCAAATCGTATTTATCTACGAGTTTGTCGATTTGTTTTTTGTCTGGATCTACGAGGTGAATCCATGTAGTTCATCAGATTTTTATTTGTTCATCTTTCATTTTTAGATTTTGTTATGGTGTAAACTATTCATATTTTTCTTCGTTATTTTTGGTTTCCATGTAATCTCTAATAACTTCTCATAAAGCATCTACTAATATATCGAATTGTCTTTGATCTCATTCTAAATCTTGTTCGATTTTTTTCTTTTTGGCTTCATCGTGATTCTTTTTGTTTAATGTGAGTTTCGAAGCAGATTTTCTAGGATGAGAGATATCACTGAATGAAAAATCTATATCATTTCACATTTGAATTAGAAGATCTCATTTTCAGCATAGTTTGTCTCGAAGGCTATTTTGGCGGTGTGATATAACTAGAATTTTTGATCGGTCTATGACTTCGGTTTTGTATTCTAGTATTCAATCTCGTAAAAATACAGTTAGAGCATCTTTGCTAATCAAGATACAATCCAAATATAAATTTAAAAATCCTAATAGCCACTTGAAAAAAATGAAAAGTCAGAGTATTCCAGCTATTCGTTTTACGTATGGTACATTTTGATATTCAGGATACTGCTGAGATATTGCATATGCTACATAAACAAAAAAAAGAAGAACACTATATACCAATACTCCTCTCAAATATATGAAAGGACTATGACCTAAAATGTCTTCTACATCTTTTAAATCAACATATCTTCCTAACAAGTAATGTCTTAGCATGGATAGTTATTTTGCCTTGATAAAAAGTGGATTACCCACAGTCAAGGCATACCTTCACTTCATTTTTTCACTCAATAATGAAGGAATACCATAAACTATTAAGCAGATTTTTTTGCTTGAGCAGCTTTGATAGCTTCTTGTTTTTCCAAGAATTTTTCCATTCTTCCTTTGATAACTTTCTTTACTTCCTTATTTTCGTTGAAAGCTGGATGGCAGTAACGACAAGTTTCAACTTTGATTGGTCCAGGAACTGTTGCATTTATTTTGAATGAAGCTCCGCAAATACATGTTACTTCTACATCTTTGTAGTAAGGAGCGTGAATTCACTTTTTCATAACTTGATAATTTGAATGAATAAAAATATTCGTGGTGGTTGTTATTTAATATACAAATTTTCATTTTTAATTCAAGATTATTATTGAAAAAAAATGGGAATTGATTACATTATGTGTTGTAAATTTGTGATTTAGAGTTTGCTTTGAAAAGTAAATGTTGGACTTTGCATCGTTAAAATATTTGGATTATCATCAGAGATTTTTACAGAAAAGAGTTCAGATTTCTGATATTTTTTTGGTATGATGATGTGTGCGTGATTTATTGCTCTGAATTAGTAAAGATCCACTTGATATAGATTTTACATGTGAATGAAAACCAGAAGAACTTGATTCAAAAATAAATACAGAATGATTATCTCATTTCAAAACTGATAAATTCTGAACTATAACTTTGATTCCTTCTACTCAGAAGGAGCGCAGTTATCAGCTTACTCCACTTAGGACTGAATGAGATTATGAGGATTTTCGTCATCCATGAGAGATAAATTGGAGTAATGATATACTACTCGATGCTAAGAGAAGGGATTTTTCTATTAATGCGATGTATTATTTTTCGGTTGAGCAGAAAACCAAAAAAGAATTAGATTACGTGAAAGAGAATTCAAAAATCTTGTCAGAATTAGATTTACTCAAAGTTTTGTCGATTCAGTGATATTGTTATCTTTCAGATATAAACTTATTAATTCTCACAGATTCACAATTCATTTCACAGGTATTTCCGCAGTCACATTTTGATGAATATGCTTTCCGTTATTTGGTAGAGACTCAAAATGTGTGTTATCATATTTTAGAGCAATCAGAAAAAAAATCTGAAAAACTTTTCCGTGTGGTGATAGATTCTACATGATGAATTGACTCTATGATTCATAGAAAATTGACTACGGTATGAAATCCTGATCAACGTTTCTGAGAAGATGCTTTGCGTTTGATTCGTGGGGTTAGACTCGTGAATGTCTGTAATTATCAATTACTCCAATTAGATAAAAAAAATAAATCAAAAAAATCTGAAAGTTGAAATCCGGAAAAAGTTCAGCTTTTTGATTTTTCTGCTGAAACTTGGGAATCAATCAAAAAAAATACACCACTTCTAGCTCATGTAGCTAAAGAACGCATCAAAGAAGAGCTTTGTAAACCCTTCACAAAGTGAAATCCGTTTGCTTTTGTGGTGCTTTTAGACGCCAGTGGAATGCTTCCAATTCTATTCCCAGCATTAGCCAAAACTAAATTTGTGGATCAACCGATTCGTTATCATGCGTTTGATGTTTATACACATATTATGCTTTCGCTTAAAGCAATCCAAGAAATGAATTCTGATTACTTAGTACGTTTTGCAATGCTTTATCATGATGTGGGTAAAGTTGCACAGTATGCTGCTTATGATAATGCTAAAACCAAGGAGGAAAAACAGATTATCTTTTCATGACCATTAAATCATCGTGAAAGTTCTCCAGTTTTGATGCATGAAGATTTTTCAGCTCTTTGATTTTCTAAGAAGGAAATTGAAACAATAGAACGATATATTCATGAACATCATACTCCTGGAGAAATTTTGAATTCTCATCCAAATAATCGAATTAAAAAAGTTAGAAAATTGTATAGTGAAAAGTGATATGAGATGGTGAATAATCTTTTTGATATAAATATTGCAGATAGACTTTGACAGGAAAATCCACTGCAGAATTCATCGGATTTAACGGATTCTTATTATTTAAAAGAATTATTAAGCCAACTAAAAAAATCTGAATGACAATTTGAAATGAAAGATTTAGCGATTGATGGAGAAAAATTGATGGAATATTTTGAGTTTAAACCATCACGTATAGTTTGAGAATTGTTACATCAGGCTTTTGACTGGGTCTTAACTGATATAAACAATAGGAATAATGAAAAGGAAATCCTTAATTATTTAGAGAATTTCTTGAAGAATAAAAAAATGCAGAATAGCTAAATTTTTATTTGAAAAAAATAAAGTTATTAGTACATATAAATTGTGGGGTTTTTCACATGATTTTTTATTCGTATGAAAAAGATTATGTTTAGTAAAAATAAAAGTAAAATTTGTTTGTGATTATTTTTTAGTTTTCTTTGTTGAATTGTTGGTATATGATATGTGTATGCAGCAACATTTTCTGAAAGATTGTCGGATGTTGGTATAGATACTGTTTCATTCTCAGATAAGAATTCTATATCTCGTTATGAGGTTGCAAGGCTTTTGAATGCTGCAAATTGTCAGGATTGTGTTCAAGCTCCAGAATGGATGAAACAAAAATATACCCAAGATTATTGGAATAATTTTAGGGCTATTGATTGAAAAGATTTTGATGATGTAGATTATGGAGCATGAGTATGGAATAAAAAATCGTATTATTATTGTGTTGCATATATTGCTGATAATGGTTATATGGCATGATATCCATCTACATCTACTAAGTGTAAATGAAGTTTTTGTGGTCAAGAAATGATAACTACATCAGAATTTTATCAAACAGTTTTGAATATTATTCAGCCTCAGATTAGGCAGAGATATTTGATAGATTGGTCAAAAGTGAAAGCTTGGAAGAAATGATTAAAGAAAAATAGTATACAAATGAGGGTTCTTAATCAGAGTAATATAGATGTGATAGATAAAGCTGAATCAAAAATTGCGTATGCGGAGAGTAATGAAGAATTTCAGACTTGGTTAAAATATTGTATGTATAATTTATCTGAATGTAATTTTCAATCTTTTGGAGTTATATGAACTGGATATTGGCCAGTTAGTGAATTAAATATTTTATATAAAGAATGAATTATATCTTTGGAGGATGCTCAAAATGTTGCATCATTTCCTAATATGAAATGATCGGAAGCTATTCGTATTTTTTCAGCAGTTTATGATAACTATTCGAGTTGTAGTTTTAATGTAGATTATGATTGTGATGGAATTGTAAACTGAAAAGATAATTGTCCATATATGTATAATCCAAATCAGTATGATTTAGATGGTGATAGAATTTGAAATGTATGTGATGATGATATTGATTGAGATTGAAGTAAAAATCCAATATGAATTGTAGATGATAATAATCGTGTCATTATTTCTTTGTGGGATGATAAGTCGGATGTGACACTTATGGCTTGAGGAGATTTATGATTCAGTTTCTTTATTAATGTAGATGCTATAAGTTCATGATTCCCAACTAATGTTAAGTTTGTGCCGTTGACTGATTGAAATATTTCTAAGATTGAATGGGATTTTGGGGATTGAACTAGGGAAGTAGTTGATAATGGAAATAAAGTTAACCATATATTTGGAAAGTCTGGATTTTTTACGGTAAAGGCTGTGGCAACGTCTAAAAGTGGCACAAAGTCTTTTGCAATGACAAAAGTTTTTATAACTGATTCTAAAACAGAGAATTATGCATTGAATGTAAAACCAAGTCTTGTTTTTAAGAATTGAAGTGTAGAATATACTTTTACTCCTTTATTTCTTGGTGATTTAGATGAAATTTCTTGGAATGTTAATGATCAATGAGAAGTAACTAAAAAATTGACAGAGACTTTTAAGACAACGATAAAAGAAAATGGTAGATATGTCGTGACAGCAAAATGATATAAAAATTGAGAATTAAAAGCTATAGCTATGTTTACAATGTTGCAGAGTTGATCTCCAAAATTCATAAGCATGGATGTAAAAACTTGAAATCTTTGGGAACAAAGCTCAGTTACTTCTAATTTGATGTGAATACTAAAAGAGGAAATTGATCATATTAATATTAATTGGTGATGAGTGAGTACAGATTCAAGTGATACTGTACAAAAATATGTATATGATGAGGCTTGATTAAAAACAATTCAACATAATATAGTATTGAAGGATGGAACAGTATTATATAATTTGGCTACAATTACTGTTAAAAATCCTCTTTTATCTCAGTCTTATGCTATGAATGTGGTATGAGATCGTTTATGATATAATCAGGGTGATAATTTAGCTTTGTGATTGACTATGTATCCTAAGACTCCAGTTATGTCTTTGTTTACTAGTTATCAAGTATGACAAAAGAGATTTATATATAATCCGGATTTTTCTAAGTTGTTATTAGATTTTAGTTATGCAGATGCGTGAGATAAATTATTGACTAATTCGGTTGAGGTTAATAGATGTGTAGCTTTGGTAAACCAATGAACAGTTCATATAAATGCAGTAGATATATGTGAAAATGCAATGAAAAATAAATCACTATCAAAATATAAATGTGATCAGGATTGAGATAAAATTCCAGATATTTGTGACGATGATATTGATTGAGATGGGATAAAGAATTTGGTTGGTATTATTTTGTATGAAAATAAGGATTGTTCTATTTGAGAAAATAATATTAATTCTGATTTATTGAAAAAACAATTATGAGTTTGTTCGTTAGATAATTGTCCATTTGCTGTAAATCCAAATCAATCTGATTTGAATAATAATTGAATTTGAGAAGTTTGTGAAGATGCTATTTCTAAGCTGTTATCTTCATCATTGTCTAGCGATGAATGAAGTGTTACATTGGTTTTAGATAGGGATCAGGATTGAGATGGAGTTGCAGATGGTGTAGATGAATGTATAGATATTCCATGAAATTCAAGTAATTGATGTCCTGAATATTATAGTCAAAATTGTTGGGTTTATTCTAGTTGTGGAAATGGAGTGGTGGATGAATGAGAAAATTGTCAAAATTGTCCACAAGATGCTTGAATTTGCTGTGGAAATGGAATGCTAGAAGCTTGGGAGAGTTGTAAAACTTGTCCACAAGATGCAGGAGATTGCCATCTTTGTGGAAATGGAAAAATAAATAAGTGAGAAAATTGTAAGAACTGTGAGGAAGATGTGTGAAAGTGTACAGCATATTGTGGGAACTGAGAGATAGAAGCAGCAGAGGATTGTAGAAATTGTGAGGAAGATGTATGAAAATGTAGTGCATATTGTGGGAACTGAGAGATAGAAGCAGCAGAAGATTGTGATAATTGTAGTAGAGATGTAGAACTGTGTAGGAGAAATACATGTGGAAATTGAGTAGTGGATGAATGAGCATGAGAGGAATGTGATAGTAATAAAGATAAGAACTGAAATGATGTAAAATGTACGAAGATGTGTACAATATATGATGAAAATAAACCAAATTGTGGAAATGGAAAAATAGATAAATGAGAAGATTGTGATACGTGTTCAGTAGATTTATGAGAGAAATGTGTGGCAGAGTGAGAAAATGGGAAATTGAAAACGTGTGGAAATAAGAAAATAGATAAAGGAGAAAATTGTAAAAATTGTGAAGAAGATGTATGAAAATGTACAGCATATTGTGGGAACTGAGAGATAGAAGCAGCAGAAGATTGTAGAAATTGTGAGGAAGATGTATGAAAATGTAGTGCATATTGTGGGAACTGAGAGATAGAAGCAGCAGAAGATTGTGATAATTGTAGTAGAGATGTAGAACTGTGTAGGAGAAATACATGTGGAAATTGAGTAGTGGATGAATGAGCATGAGAGGAATGTGATAGTAATAAAGATAAGAACTGAAATGATGTAAAATGTACGAAGATGTGCACAATATATGATGAAAATAAACCAAGTTGTGGAAATGGAAAAATAGATAAATGAGAGGATTGTAAGACATGTCCGGTGGATTTATGAGAGAAATGTGTAGCAGAGTGAGAAAATGGGAAATTGAAAACATGTGGAAATAAGAGAATAGATAAATGAGAAAATTGTAAGAACTGTGAGGAAGATGTGTGAAAGTGTACAGCATATTGTGGGAACTGAGAGATAGAAGCAGCAGAGGATTGTAGAAATTGTGAAAAAGATGTGTGAAAATGTAGTGCGTATTGTGGAAATGAAAAGATAGAGAAATGAGAAGATTGTAATAATTGTAGTAAAGATGTGAAATTATGTAGAAGTATTGTGTATGGAAATTGAGTAGTAGATGAGCGAGCGTGAGAGGAATGCGATAGCGGTAAAGATAAAGATTGAAATGATGTAAAATGTACAAAGATGTGAACGATATACGATGAAAATAAACCAAATTGTGGAAATGGAGAAATAGATAAATGAGAGGATTGTGATATGTGTCCAGTAGATTTATGAGAAAAATGTGTGGCTGGATGAGAGAAAGCCTGAAATTTGTGTTGAGATTGAATATTGAATTGAGGAGAACAATGTGATTTTAGGGATGATACTAAGGCAAATTGGTGAACTCAGTGATGTTCTAATTCGTGCCAAAAAGTAGATAAAGATTCATGAGAATGTAATACTATGTATGACTGAATGAATTTGACGAGGTTGATAAATTCATCAGATCTTTGTGGTAGATGAGTATTAAAAGACTTTAGTTTTAATGCTAATAAATTGCAATGGACACGACTTTGTGTAAATGATAATACAAATTTATCTGTAAAATGTTTTGCGAAGAAATCTGGTTGTGGAGATTGAGTTATATGAAATGATGAGAAATGTTATAATTGTTCATTAGATTTGAGGGATATATGTGTAACAGATTGAGATTATTCAGAAGATGAAAATTGTAAATGTGGTGAGTGTCCTGAAAAATTGAAGTCTATATGTATAGATGATTGAGAAGATGATGATGAAAATTGTAAATGTGGTGAGTGTCCTGAAAAATTGAAAGAAAGATGTATAAAACCTGATGATGTAGATATTCCTGATATTATTCAAAGTCCGGATGAACCACAAATTTCGGAAGATGATTGATGGTATGTGGAGAATGATAACTGTAGTACGTGTCCATGTGAATATGTAGATTTTTCGACAGAATTGACTAAATGAGACACAGTTCGTGCAAAGTTATGGGATAAATCGTTATCGGTATTTTATAGGTATTCGAACTCAACTGCTGTAGAAACTTTTATTGATGTGAAATGATTTAATGGAGTAATTTCATCAATATCTCAAGTTGTATGAAATAAAAATGATACAAATGTATCGGTATCTCAGGATGCTTGAAATGGAGAAAATAAGACTTCTCAAGCTGATAATTCTAAACAAATAAGTCAGACACCATGAAGTACATCATTAGATAAAAGTAATGCAAAAGTAGAGCCTGTAATTGGTAAGAGATGAAATGAAGTAGTGAGGGAATATACTACAGAAGTGAATAGTTCAGATGCATCATTGAAGATAAATTTGAATGCAGTATCAGAGTATCAGCAGGCAATTGGGTTTAATAGTCCGAAATATAATTATGAAGAATCTTTGTATTTGGATTCAGCTATATTTAAAAAATGATTGGATTTGATAAAGGATAACCAAAATTTTACGATAAAAGTAAGTATTAATGCATGAAAGGAATATGTATTAGTGGTGCAAAATAGAGTGAATAATGTAGTGGTTCGTGCAATAATCTCTGAGAGTGCAATTTCAGATTTTGAAAAGTATTGTAAAAGTGTACTTGGTATAGATTTGAATTCTATGTTTGGTGGACTTTTATCAGAATCTAAAAATACTTGAGAAGAAGGAAATACAAATTCTCAAACTGATGCTTCAAAACAAACAAGTCAGACACCATGAAGTGTGTCATTAGCAAAAAGTAGTACAAATTCGAATATTAAAATTACCAAACAAAGTGATAGAGTAGTAAGGACATATACTACGGAATTAAGTAAAACTGATTCTGCAATGAAAATATATTTAAAAGAGGTGGAAGACTATCAAAAAGCAATATGATTTAATGCACATAATTTTTATGAACAGGTATTGTATTTGGATTCGGCTACATTTAAAAAGTGATTAAATTTGATAAAAGATAATCCGGATTTTACAATAACAATACAAAAAAATGATAAAAAAGAATATATATTAGCAATAACGAATAGGGGTAATAATGCTGTGATTTCTACAACAATTCCTCAAAGTGTGAGTGTTGAATTTGAAACATATTGTAAGAATATATTATGAATGGATTTGAGTTGAATAACGAAGGAGCAGAAAACTGTAGATTTTATGGATATGTTAGATAAAGTTTCGAATGGTCGTGGTTAGTAAGTTGTTATTGGAGTTTGAGTTATTTGTTAGCTATTGATTAATATAAATAACTTGTATTTGCAAATGAACTAAAAATCACTATATTTCCGCATAGTCAAGTTCAGATTTTTATTTTAATATTTGAAAGATGAAAAGGTTTGGAATTATTAAAAGAGCGTACATTTGGTTGATTTTAGCAGTATGTATAGCTTTGTGAGGATTCTTTGTATTTTTGATGAGTGCAAATTATTCGGAAGAATTTACTGGATGAGTAAGTATTTCTATCAATACACAGACAGATAGTAATGAGATTCAGAATAATTTAAAGAATTTCTTGGCAGAAAAAGATTATGGTAAAACAACTGTTCATGTAAATACTACAGAGGAAGATACTCAGATCAAAATTAATGCAGATTTACAGAATGATGATGTAGTAGCACAGCTTTCTACTGATATTTCAGATTTTTTGATAGATAAGTGATATGTAGAATCAACAGAGGACATTATAGGTCAAACTTTAACATGACCAAGTGTGGGAGACTATATGAAAACTACAGCATTTCAGGCATTGGTAATTTGATTGGTTTTGATGGTTATATACATACTTCTAGCATTCAAGGAGACTAGAAAATATATTTCTCCTGCAGTATTGTCTGGATCTGTATTTTGTGTAATGTTGTTTGATGTTTTGGCTACGATTGGGGCTTATGGAGTATGGATGCTGTTTAACGATACATTACAGGTAGATACAATATTTATTATATGAGTTTTGACTATTATTGGATATGGAATTAATGACGTTATCGTTATCTTCGACAGGATTAGAGAGAATATGAGTAGAAATAAGGACAAGAATGCGGTTTATGGAAAGATATTTGAGGATAGTATTCGACAATCAATTAGAAGATCAATTTCTACTTCAGTTTCTACATTAATTGTACTTGTAGCAATGTTTTTCTTATGAAATAGTGATGTATTACAACAATTCTCATTTATTGTAGGAATGTGAATAATATTCTCTACATTGGCATCTATATTCTTATGAGCGCCTTTGGCTTATGTTTTGATGTGAAAATTCGGTAAAGAAAAGTGAAAATTCTAATTGTTGTTAGTTATGGAAATATATAAACTAGATTCATTTGTATATTATCAGGATAAAAATTTCTATTATTTTTGGAAGCCGGCAGGTTTAGCATCTTCACGATGAAAATCTGTCAGCTTTTTGGATTTGATGTGTGATAAAAATCTGAATGGAGATGTTTGTAATATCGTAGATTCACAGATGGAATTCTTTTGAAAGGAAAAGGAACTCTGACTTTTGAATAGATTAGATTGACCGACAACATGATTATTGTATTTTGCGAAAAATCCTAGGGTTTATAATAAGTTTCGTGAAATGCAGAAAGAATGAAAAATTGATAAATTTTATGTGGCAGAAGTTTATGGGAATATCCAGAATTGGGTAGATGAAAACTGAAATACAATTAAATATCCCATAATGCATCATAGATATAATGATGATCGTATGGTAGTCATCCGCTCAGATTTAGATTCTTTAAAGTGAAAGTGAAATGTTCACGAGGTGGAGACAGAAATATGTGAAGTAGATTATAATGAAAAGGGGAATCTTTCTACAGTTGTAGTTAAAATTCATAAATGAATTCGTCATCAGATTCGTGTTCATTTATCTGCTATTTGATATCCAATTTGTGGAGATACTCTTTATTGTAAAAGTAAAAATCAGGCTTTTGATAAGCTTCAACTTTTTTCGGTATGAATGTATGTTGATAATTCTTTAATAAAATAAAAAACTTGCATTCGAAAGTAATATTCATACTCTGAAAAATAGATTTATTCTTTATTCATTTATAAAAATGAAAAATAAAATTCAGATTTTGATTTTTTCTTTGGTAATTGTATTTGGGTTTGTTGGGGTTACAGATGCAAGTTATACGTTGACAGGAGATGATTTGAAACAATTCAATTCTTTAAAAGCTACAATTAGTCAGTCTTCAGATTATGGATTATGGAGTTATTATTTACAACTTTCAGAATGGAGTAATATTTTGAAGGATGATGAAAGATTATATGAAATTTCTAACAAGCTTAGAGCATATAGTTTTGGGCTTTTTGATTCAAGAAAGAAATTGGCTAAACAACAGTTTCTTTGAGGAGAATCAGAATTTTTGGATGAATATAGATGAGATATTATGATAGAAACAGAGTTTCCTATAGATAATTGTGTGTGATGGTATAATACCATAGATAATATCAGTTTTGCAAATGATTTTCCTACAGCACTTACTATAGCAATTTGGTATAGAGAAAGTGGGTGTGGATATTATTTGCCAGCTAATGGAGATGGACCATTCCAAATTGTAAGTAAGGATTATGGAACATGAGAAATAACAGAAAAAATATTTAAACAGTCTATTCAGGATTTTATAGATTTCTCGAAATGAAAAATAGATAGCTATAATAAAAAAGCTGATGAAGAATTCCCAGCAATTCAGATTAGTTATACAGGATTTGATTATACTGGAGTAGTTAGTTTTATGGCACTTTATAATGGATGAACAAGAACTTGAGGAATGGTTCAACCAAATTCTCCTAAATATGTATTTGATGGATATGGAGAGAAATATGCTAATTCTAAAAAATATTGAGTATTCCCTGCGTTACTAAAAGTGTTGGAGTGGGAGATAGATAATGATTAATTTACTTAATGATTTGTAGATGAAGATACAATCTTGGAATGTGAACTGAATTCGTGCGGTAATTCAAAAATGATTTTTTGATTGGGTAAAGTGAAATGATGCAGATATAATTTGTTTACAAGAAGTTAAAGCTTTTGAGATTCAGATTCCATCAGAAGTTAGGTTTCATATGTCTGATTATGATTATTTGTGGCATAAATGAACTAGACCAGGATATGCGGGAACAGCGATTTTTTATAAAAAATGAATAGAAGTAATTGAGAAAAAATCAGAATTTTCTTTTCATGAATTTAGTGATGAAGGTAGAGTAACAGAGGTAATCTTTAAATATTGAGAAAAAGTAGTTAATTTATTGAATGTTTATTTCCCAAATGGATGAGATCGTGCAGATGGAACTGAAATGTTGTCATATAAATTGGATTTTTATGAAAAGATGAGACAGTATGTTCAGTGAATTCGTGATAATGGGGAATGTGTTATAATCTGTGGAGATTTTAATATTTGTCATACTGAAATAGATATTGCCAGACCGAAGGAAAATGAAAATTCAATTTGATTCCTTCCTATTGAACGTGCAGAAATGGATAAGTTAGAAGATGATGGATTGATAGATGTATTTCGTAAATTAAATCCAGATTTGAAAAATCAATATACTTGGTGGAGCTATCGTGGATGAGCGAGAGAAAGAAATGTTGGCCGGAGGCTGGATTATTTTTGGATTAGTCCAGAATTGTTAGGTGCTGTTGAATCGATGCAGCATCAGATAAATATAATGTGATCAGATCATTGTCCAATAATGTTAGATTTGAAATAAAATTTATTAATTTAAAAAAATAGAATCGATTTTTCGACTCTATTTTTTATGTGTTTAGTTTATTATTCACTTATTTCTTCACTAGGTATGTTTTCTTCTTCATTAATTGGTTCTTCGTTAACTGGTTCTTCGTCAATTGTTCATTCATCATTTTCTTCTATATCGTTTTCTAGTTCAAAATCATATTTTTTTGCGAATTGTCTTTGGATAGGAGTAAGGTCTTTCGTAGCTTTTCAAAGTCTTTCTTCTATAGATTGAATCTCTGTAAGAAGAGAATCATGAATTGCTTTTTCATCTTCTGTAAGCTCTCATTTAGTTAGATAAGGCAATAATTCACTAAATTTTTGATAATATTCAATTTCTCTTGATAGAAATTCTACTGATCAGTCTTTTAGTGAACTATCTCACTCCCAATTTCATGCATTATTAACTTCTTGTAAGTTGTCACTACATAGTTTAATTGTACTGTTAATAGCATTTTGTATATCTTCAACTTTGAAAGATGTATTATCTTCACTGTAGGCATCATAAAGTGTCCATATAAGATCTTCTGATTCTGCACATTTTTTTGATAGATTAATTATTTTATCGTTGTATTGTACTACTTCACTTTTTTCAGAAATAGATTCTTCAGTAGATCATGTATTGGTATTAACATTGTTTGTATTATTTACTTCTTTATTACCTCAACATCCAGCTAAAGTTCAAAGAATTAGGGTAGCTCATAGTGCTAAGAGTCATAATTTTTTCATGGTGAATTGGATATTTAAAATATAAAATTTGATGTTTGATTGTTTCTATCTTTTTGTAGCTAACATTCAATGGATTTTATGATTATTTTTCATCTTCATATTCTACTTCTAATTGGATTTTTTCCGGAACTAGAGCTTTTGGAACTATGATATGGAGAGTATTATCGAGGGTGAGTTTGCTATGAATTCTGTCAAAGTAAACTTGTGGAGGTATTTCAATTTCTAATTCGATAGGTCCTCGATAGCATTCTTCTTGGATTGGTATACAAGATTCTTTGAGTTGTGGAGCCATTCTGAATCAGCGAATCTGAATTCTATAGTTTTCTATTTTTACTTCTACTGATTCTTTTTTTACTCATCCAAGTGGAATAATTATCACTACTTCCTGTGGCGATTCGTACATATCATATGGAATAGATGGAATATTTTTGTCTGACATAATGGAAATATTTGATATAAATCTGAAATTAAAATACGGTTATGGAATGAAATTTCAATTATTCTTTTCACATTTCTACTACATATTGCTGGAATAGGTCTCATTTTTCTTCGAAATTTTTCCAGCATGAGAATGATGGTGAAGCTGTGGAAAGTAGACAAACTTTTCATTTGCTAGTATGTTCATAAGCGAATTTTACGGCTTCTTTCATGTCGCGAGTGTGTAATGTTGTGTATCATTTTTCTCATAACATTTCGGCAATTTTTTCTCATGAATCTGGGAAAAAAACGATATTTTTAATCTGACTTTTTTTGATCCTTTCTACTAGGGCAGGAAAATCAAACCAGAATCATTCGATTCATCATAGGAATATCGTTTCTAATTTATCTCAAATTGCATTCATTGCTGCCATCGTGGAGTCTGGAGTAGTAGCGATTGCGTCGTCGTAAAAGTCGATTCATTTGAAATTTCCAACCAACTGTAATCTATGGCGAACTGCAGTGAAAGTTTGGATGGCTTTTTGGAGTGTAGTAGCTGGGATTTGAAGTAAATCGGCTAAAGCTACGATAGCAGAAATATTTTGTAGATTATGCTCTCAGATTAGATTGATATCTGAAAGTGGAAATACTGGTTTTCATTTTGAATAAAAACACACTCAGTCTCGAGTAAACTGAGATTCTGCTCAATATGGAATCAAGTCTGAATTTGAAAATCTTTCCGATAAATTGTAGTCGTTCAGAGTTTTTTCGTAAACGATTGTGTGTTCACTTCAATTGATGATATTAAATTTAGCTTTGGTATAATTTTCCATATTTCAGTGCCAGTCTAGATGAACTGGAAAAATTGCTCATAGAATTGAGCAGAAATTTTTCTTTTTTAAAGTTTCTAGCATAAAGCTAGATAGTTCGATCACTACGAAATCATGTTTAGTTTCAAAATCGATTTCGTCTAGTACTGCAGTTCCAATATTTCCCACCAATTTAGTATCGTATCATGCAGTCTGGAGTAAATGATTAGTCAATGCAGTCATAGTTGTTTTTCATTTTGAAGCAGTCAATGCGATGACTTTTCATTCATAATGGTCGAAGAAAAACTGGACCTGTGTGAAAGTTTTGTCTTGGACTGCTTGAATCTCTGGATAGTAAGGGATTCATGCAGATTTGAAGATTAAATCAAAATTATTCAGATTTTTTAGATAATTTTCTCATGTTTGAGAATTGGTTCATTCTGGTAAATTATCCACAGGTTTTCAGTCCAAAACTGTAATATTTTCAGGTTTTATATTGTGACGTAGTAGAAAATTGAGAGTTGATTTTCACTCTTTTCCGAATCATAGAATTCAGATTTTTTTATTTTGTAAAATTGAGAAATCCATGTTTGGTGATTAAAGATTTAAACAGAAGTTATGATATTTAATTTTGTATTATTTTCAAGTATCGTAGGACTGAGATTTTAACTTTTTTCTAGTAATGATAATCAGGATATATGAAATGATGAATCATCCAACTAATCCTCAAACGTGAGCAGTGAGAGAAATTCATGAGATGAAGAAACCTGGTGCTAATGCGTAAACTATTGTGGAAATTACTTGGTTACTATTGAATTTTCATTTATTTTCTTTGGATAAGGCAATTGTTATGGCTAAATACGCTCCCAAAATTCCAAAGATTGCTCCACTGGCTCCGGCACTTAAACTATAATTTCATGTTAAGGATTCTACTCCGAAAACTGTTAAATTACCAGCTAATCCACTGAAAAGGTAAATCAGTAAATATTTTCGTTTTCAGAATATTTTTTCGATGGCTGGTCATATGTTGTATAGAGCGAGCATATTCATGGCTAGGTGAACTATCCCAAAATGGAGAAACATAGCAGTAAATAGTCTTCGAGGTTGTAAACTTATAATGGGAGTGTAACATGCTCAAAAATTGAATGCGACCAAATTGTCAGTACTTCATCATGCAAGTGTTTCTAGTATGAAAATTATTACATTTATGGCGATGATGGAGTATGTGATAATTGATTCTTTGATGATATTTTTGGAAATCATATTGTGAGGTAGAATTAAAATTCTATTCATGATTAAGATTTCAATAGAATAATGCAAGATGATATTGATAAAATAGATTGTATTTATGTAAGTAATTATTATTCTGACTTGGATGGAAGGTTGGCCGAGCGGTTGAAGGCGCACGTTTGGAGTACGTGTTTGCACTTTGTGTAACTAGGGTTCGAATCCCTAACCTTCCGAGTTTTGTTCAGAATTTATATATTTATTCATAATAATTATGAAATATTCTATAGAAAATATTGCTTGAATTGATTGCATATTTGCGCCTATGAATGATGTTCATTCAATTACGATTTGGATTATGTGTAAAGCATGAAGTAATAATGAAACATTGAAACAATGATGAATAGCTCATTGTTTGGAACATATGTTTTTTAAGTGATGAAAACGTTATAAAACTCAGAAAGATGTAGCGGAGACTTTGGATTCAATAGGAGCTGCTTATAATGCATTCACTAGTAATAATACAGTTGATTATTATGTGAAGTGTGCTCCAAATTTCATAGAGAAATCATTGGATGTGTTAGCTGATATGATGATGAATGCAAAATTTGATGAAAAGGAATTGGGAAAAGAAAAATGAGTAATAATTCAGGAAATGAAGATGTATGAGGATGATCCAATGAGTCTAGTTTCTGAGAAGCAAAGATTGTGGTATTTTGGAAATAATAGTTTTGGTCGTCCTGTAATATGAAATGAAAAAACAGTTCTCTCTTTTACATCTCAAGATTTGCATGATTATAAGGATTCTCTTTATACGAAAGATAATTTGATAATTGTGGTAGCTGGTAAATGAGCAGAAGATGAAAAGATAAAAAATCTGATTTGAAATTATTTTGGATCTATGTGAGAAAAAAGAACAGTTAAGAAACCTAAATTTCCATGAAAATATCCAAAAGAACATGAATCACTATTTAAAAAATGAACGGAGCAGAATCATTTAATTATAGCGGCTCCTTGATTTGATGGAAATGATGACAGAAGATATGCCGCAAAAGTTTTGGCTTCTATTTTGTGATGAAATATGTCTTCTCGCTTGTTCCAGAATATTAGAACTAAAGAAGGACTATGTTATTATATCTCTAGTTATCATAATGCAGGTCCAGAATGTTGAACTTTTAGTATCAGAGCATGAATGGATAAAAATAGATTTGAATTTGGACTTAAAAGGATAAGAGAGGAGGTAGATAATTATGTAAAAAAATGAGCGACTCAGGAAGAATTTGAAAAGTGTATATGATTTTTGCAGTGACAAACTCAGATGGGAATAGATAGTCCTGAAGAAATGGCATTATTCCTTTGATCTCAGTACTTAGTTTATAATAAGATAGAAACTTTGGAAGAAATTTTAGATAAATATAAAAAGCTGACTTTAAAAGATGTTAATCAGCTTTCTAGTATGCTAGATTTAAAAAATTGCTATACTTATCATATAGAATAATTATTTGTTTCGTGAACTATTAAGATTTACATATTGGGTAAATGTAATATCTTTTTCGTGTAGTTTGGTAGCTAATCAAGTTCATAAATATCTCCAATGCCACGGTTCTATATAGTATCAATCAAACTCTCTTCAATTTTGATAACTTTGGTGAAATCAGTATAAGTGAGCATTGTCGTGTAATCGGTCGTAATATTTTTGGTATTTAGATAAGAACTTCTGTTCGTTTGTAGCTTCCCATAGGTCTACAGCTAGTCATAGTTGATGTTCAGATTCTCATTCTCTGGCACATCGTCAGCTTTGTTTACAGCTTTCTGAGATAGAATTCTTTTGATATCCATAACTTCTATATGCACTAGCTATTACGATATTTGTTCAAAATTTTTCATAAAAAGCATTAGCCATTTTCTCTAGATTGTCAGCTGCTTCTTTTCTAAAAGTATGTCTAGCCTGTGCTGAAATGTGAGAACGTCCTTGTAAAGGAACTAAATCTGATGGTTCATAGTTCACGTTGTCAAATGGTTGTCATACTCCGACAAATTTCTGTATATTATCATCTGGTAGCTTTGAATAATCGGTTTTTGATAAGAATGATATTAAATTTATCTCTGGAGGTATGAAAAATCTTTGTCAGATTTTCTGATTTTGAGCAAGAGAAAAACAAGAAATTGATATTAATGTAATTATTAATATTCATATGAGTTTTTTCATTTTGATTAGTTCAAAATTAATTTAGAGTGCATATCTTCATATATTTCTTCGATACTTCTGTCAGCATCGATTGTGATTACTTTTCATTCTGATTCAAAAGCCTGAATTACTGGCATAGTTTCAGAGTAGAAAGTTTCCAGTCTTTTATTTATAGTTTCTTCGTTTGCATCATCCATACGTCATTGTTCAATAGCTCTTTTTTTGATCCTTTCGATGGCTTTTTCACGAGATAGGTCAAAATTTACACAAACAAAATCTCTTCATTTATTTGTCCACTGCTGTGTGAAATAGTTTTTTTGATCTATATTACGAGGGAAACCATCTAAAAGCATATATTCTCATTCACTTAATAAATCTGTTCCACAGTCGAAAAGTCAGAATACTAATTTATCTTCTACTAATAATCATGCTTGGATACGAGATGAAACGTAGTCTGAAAAAATGTTTTTATTTGAACTTAAAGCTCTGAATATATTTCCAGCTTCAAAATATTTGTAATTCGGATTGTTCTGTAAAAAAATATTTGCTTGAGTTCATTTACCGCATCACTGTACTCAGAAAAATAGGATGTCCTTTTGCATGATTATTTAATAAAATAATAAAATATATTTTTTATGTATAGAAAAATCGGATATGAAAAAAAGGGATTTTTATTTTACTTGTTGTTTTTTGTTATAAACTTTTAGTAGAGTACTTAGTGCTTCGTTAATACAATTAGATTTAAAAGTTGTTTTTTGTATTTTTGTTATTAATGCTATTTTTTCTTCGTTTGTCTTAGCTTTTTCGTTAATTATAGATGATAGCATAGTTATTTCTCTTGTACATTTAGGAGAGAAGAATATGTTCTCTCATTCGATTGAAATTTTCTTTAAATGGAATAATGAACTTAAAATATCATCCAATTGTTTTTCACTAAACATTTCTAATTCATCAAATCATCCATAAACTTTGTTATCTTCAATATTTACTATTGCTCGATCGGCTTCTCAGACTACTTTGAAGCTGAGTCCATGAGTATAGTCTGTATTGAAATATACGGTGGCTAATATCTCAGGACGTTTTACCAAAAATTCCCATAATTGGTGTATTCGTTGATTTTTGCGTTCATCGTGGTTTAAATATTCATTTCTAGATTTTTCGAAATTATAACTTCATTCGTATCGTACGCTTGTTGTAGCAACTTCGTCAATTACTATTGGTTTATTTAATGCTTTTATACGTTCGTAAG
>Ga0247611_10002421_pt1 | contig 30149 bp, 28 predicted proteins | sample 177DNAGHGhighgp2_FD_192422 | JGI IMG/M metagenome (GOLD analysis project Ga0247611, IMG submission 192422) | Sheep rumen microbial communities from Palmerston North, Manawatu-Wanganui, New Zealand - 1770 DNA GHGhigh gp2 | ecosystem: Host-associated > Mammals > Digestive system > Stomach > Rumen... | reverse complement strand
TTGTATAGGTTTACGATTCTGATGGCATAAGCCATACTCTTTTCACCTATTATACTATTGCTTGTCATAACTGTCAACTGTCAACTCTCAACTGTCAACTAGAACTTCACTTGTGGGGCTTTCTCGGCACCGGCCTCGGCCTCAAACTTGGTCATTTTGTCAAAGCCGAAGAGGCCGGCAAGGATGTTCTTGGGGAAGCGGCGGATAGTGACATTGTAATCCTGCACGACGGCATTGAACTTGTTGCGGGCCTCGTTGATGCGGTTTTCAGTACCCTCCAACTGCACCTGCAGGTCGCGGAAGTTCTCGTTAGCCTTCAGGTCGGGATAGTTTTCCTGGATGGCAATCAGTCGTCCGAGTGCAGCACCTAATTCGCCCTGTGCCTGCTGGAACTCCTTCAATTTCTCGGGCGTCATGTTCTCAGGGTCGAGGGTGACTTGAGTGGCCTTCGAACGGGCGTTGACGACACCCTCCAGGGTCTCCTTCTCATGTGCGGCATAGCCTTTGACTACCTCTACCAGATTAGGGATGAGGTCTGCGCGGCGCTGGTAAGCCGACTGTACGTTGGCTAGTGCTGTGGTGGCTTTCTCCTGCTCACCGACCATAGAGTTGTAGGCACTGGCAGCCCAACCGCCAATGATGACGACTGCTGCGATGATTGCGATTGTTGATTTACCGAGTTTCATAATAGCTATTATTTAGTGATTGTTTTTTTTTCTTTTTGTGGGTGTTGTGGGTGATGTGGGTGATGTGGGGGGGCTACCACCTTGATGTGGCACCGCCGCCACCGAAGGAGCCTCCGCCGAAGGAACCTCCGCTGAAGCCACCGCCTCCTCTATGGAAGCCGCCGCCGAAGCCGCCACCGCCAGTGAATCCGCTGCTGGTGGCAACATAGAAGGGGTTGGACAGGAGTGCTGATGTGCCAGCGATGCCAAGCCAATGGTATTTCTTGTTCTTGTGCAGGAAGAAGAGGCTCCAGAGGATGATGAAGGCGGTCATCAGCATCATGGCGCCCACGAACGGATCATCATCGTCACCGCCGCTGTTGCTGAGCAGGGATGACATCTGCGGCAGTTCTTTCTTCTGCAGGGTGGAGTAGACGGCTTCCACGAGGTACACCATGCCGCTGTCGGGCATTTCGGCACGCATGGCCGGTACGACATATTGTTGTTCCAACCTGTGACACTCAGCGTCGGTGAGGTCAGCCTCCAATGCCCTTCCGGGCGACATGTTGATGCTGTGGTCCTGATAGCCTACCACGATGACCAGTCCGCGGTCGTTGTAGCCGACACCGTATTTGTTGCCCACGTCCTGTGCGAAGCGGAAGGGGTCGTCGTTCTCGATGTGGTTGACGACGATGACCACCGACTGCACGCCCAGCTCCAGGTTCAGCCGCTGCAGGGTGACGTTCATGCGGTCCACGGCGGGCTGGCTCAGCACGCTGTCAGGGTTCGAGACATATTGTGTGGAGTCCTGCAGGTAGGGGATGGGAATGTTGTCGGCATTCCACTCCACCGTCTCTACAGCAGCAAACTGCGATGTCTGATATGGCTCTTCAGTAGGAATAGCTCCCATACAGCAGACCATCGACAGGACGGTGCCGATGACGAACATCCAGCCCCAGCGTTTGCGCTCTTTGACCCAGGTGGGGTTGGCCTGCTTGTAGGCATTGAAGATGTCCCTTCGCTTGCTCCTGTATTCGCTGGCCAGTGCCTCGTACTTTTTGGAGTACAGGCGCTTAAGGCGTGACGAGGAGAACAGCCCGTGGACGTTCTCCATCTCGTAGGAGTCCTCCAGGGCGCGTATAGCGTCGTTATACTGCTTCGTCAGGTGATTGATGCTGTCTGTTAGGGTTGACATAAACTGATGTTATTTGGTCTCGTGCCAGAACTCCCACGATGCAAAGGCCTGCAGGAGTAGCATTTCAAGGCCGTTCTTGGTTTGTGCGCCATACTTGGCACCTTTCTTCATGAACAGCGTCTCGTCGGGGTTGTAGATGAGGTCATAGAGGATGTTGTGTGAGTCCATAGCTTCGTAGGGCAGTAGCGGACATTCCTCGGTCTTGGGGTACATGCCGAGAGGTGTGCAGTTGACGATGACGTTATACTCCTTGACGACCTCTGGCGTGATGCTCTTGTACTGAATGGTATCCGGACGCTCATAGCGGCTGACGAATACCGTCTCCAGCCCCAGGCTGCGCAGGCCGTAGTCGATGGCCTTGGAGGCACCGCCCGTACCAAGGATGAGGGCTTTCTTGTGCCATTTCTTGTCAATCATCGGCTCGATGCTCTTGGTGAAGCCAATGACGTCGGAGTTGTAGCCTTTCAACTTGATTTTCTTGCCCTCATGGATGACACGAATCACGTTGACGGCACCGATGGCACGTGCCTCAGGCGTGATGCTGTCAAGGAAGGGGATGACTTTCTCCTTGTAGGGAATGGTGACGTTCAGTCCACGGAGGTTCAGGTTGGAACCTAACACTTCCACGAGTTCATCGATGGACGGAATCTCGTAATTCTCGTAGACGGCGTCGATGTTCTCGTCCTGAAACTTCTGGTTAAAATAGCTGATTGAGAACGAATGTCCCAATGGGAAGCCTATGAGTCCGTACTTGTCCATATATGATTACGTTTATGGGTTTGAAAACTATTTCGTTGCAAGGTACATGGTGCATATTCCGAAGGTCAGCCGCTTGAACGAGGCTTGGGAGAAGCCGGCTTTTCTCAGGATGTCGGTCATCCGCTCTCCCTGCGGGAAAGCTTCGATGGTCTTGGTCAGGTAGGAGTATGCCTGCGTGTCTTTAGAGATAAGCCGTCCGTAGACGGGCAGTATGGTGTGGCTGTAGATGGCAAACAGTTGCTTCATGGGGAACGTGACGGGTGTCGTCAACTCTACGACGCTCAGGTGTCCGCCGGGTTTCAGCACGCGGCACATCTCGGCGAGTCCCTTGTCCAGGTCGGCAAAGTTGCGGATGCCGAAGGCTGCCGTCACGGCGTCGAAGGTGCCCTCAGGGTAGGAGAGGGCGGTGCAGTCCTCGCGCTCGAACGTGATGGTGCCGTCCAGTCCCTGGGCCTTGACCTTCTGCCGGCCTATCTCCATCATGCCCTCGCTGATGTCGGCTCCGACGAGCCGCTGTGGTTTCAGCATCTGGGCAGCCATGATGGCAAAGTCGCCCGTGCCGGTGGCGATGTCGAGCATCGTCTGTGGCTGGTAGGGTGCCAGCGCCTGGATGGCCTTGCGGCGCCAGCCGCGGTCGATGTTCCAGGACAGGCGGTGGTTGAGCGTGTCGTAGGTGGGGGCAATGTTGTCGAACATCGCCTCCACCTGCTGTGCCTTGTCGCCGCAGGTGTACGGTTTTATCTGTTCCTGCTGGTAAGCCATTCGCTCACGTTCTGCTCTATTCTCTTGGCGATGTCGTCGCTGTCGGATGCTTTCTCGAATCGCTCGCCGGTGATGTGCTCGAAGAGCTCGATGTAGCGCTCGCTCACGCTTTCAGCATACTCGTCCGTAATCTCAGGCATCACCTGTCCGGGCTCGTTCATGAAGTTGTGTTCGATGAGCCATTGGCGCACGAACTCCTTCGAGAGCTGCTTCTGAGGTTCGCCCTTGGCCAGCTTCTCCTCGTAGCCGTCGGCATAGAAATAACGGCTGGAGTCGGGTGTGTGAATCTCGTCAATGAGGTACACCTGGCCGTCGCGCTTGCCGAACTCATACTTCGTGTCCACGAGGATGAGTCCGCGCTTGGCGGCAATCTCCTGTCCGCGGGCAAAGATCTTGCGGGTGTAGTCTTCCATTACGGCGTAGTCCTCGGCCGATACCAGTCCCTGGGCGATGATTTCCTCCTTCGAGATGTTCATGTCGTGCCCCTCGTCGGCCTTCGTCGTCGGCGTGATGATGGGTTCGGGGAATCGCTCGTTCTCTTTCATGCCGTCGGGCAGCTTCACGCCGCAGAGCTCACGGCAGCCGTTCTTGTACTCGCGCCAGGCAGAGCCGGTGAGGATGCTGCGGATAATCATTTCTACGCGGAAACCCTCACACTTCAGACCAACCGTTACCATCGGGTCGGGGGTTGCCAGCTTCCAGTTGGGGCAGATGTCGGTAGTGGCGTCCAGAAACTTGGCGGCAATCTGGTTCAGTACCTGTCCCTTGTAGGGGATGCCCTTGGGCAGGATGACGTCGAAGGCCGATATGCGGTCGGTGGCCACCATCACCATCAGGTCGTCGTTGATGTTATACACATCGCGCACCTTTCCGTGGTACACGCTCTTCTGTCCCTCAAACTGGAACTCAGTCTTTGTTAATGCTTTCATCTTTTTATTGGACTATTTGACTATTTGACTATTTGATGATTTGCCTGTGCGGTAGCAAAATCTTCATTCTTCATTTTTTTTGATTCCCTTATCGAACTTCTCGTAAGCGTTGACGATGCGGGTGACGAGTTTGTGGCGGACAATGTCCTTGCGATTCAGCTCCACGACGCCGATGCCTTCTACTTCCTTTAATATCTCCAGAGCCTCCACGAGTCCGCTCTTTTGAGACTTCGGCAGGTCTATCTGCGTCATGTCGCCCGTGATGATCATCTTCGTGTTCCACCCCATGCGCGTCAGGAACATCCTTATCTGCTGTGGCGTCGTGTTCTGCGCCTCGTCCAGGATGACCACGGCGTCAGACAGCGTGCGACCGCGCATAAAAGCCAATGGGGCTATCTGGATGACGTGCTTCTCCATCATGTCCTGTAGCTTCACTTGCGGCAGCATGTCCTCCAAGGCGTCGTACAGCGGCTGCAGGTAGGGGTCTATCTTGTCCTTCATGTCGCCGGGCAGGAATCCTAACTTCTCGCCGGCTTCGACAGCCGGGCGTGACAGGATAATCTTTTTGGCAGTCTTCTCCTTCAGTGCCTTCACGGCGAGGGCTATCGACAGGTAGGTCTTGCCCGTGCCGGCAGGCCCCACGGCAAACACCATGTCGTTCTGCTGGAAGGTGTCGATGAGCTTCTGCTGGTTCTCCGAGCGGGCCTTGATGGCGCGACCAGACATGGTGTAGCACACCACGCCGTCGGGAATGTCGTCCTTCGTGCGGCGACCCTTCACGATGTCTAAGATGTCCTCCTCGCTCAGCGAGTTGAACTTCAGCACGTGCTGGCGCATACGCTCGCTGTTCTCCTCGAACGAGGCCATCTGCTCCTCGTCGCCCAGAATGCGGATGACGTTGTCGCGGGCCACGATGCGCAGCTTGGGGTACAGTGCCCGCAACATCTGCAGGTGCTGGTTTCCGATGCCGTAGAACACCACGGGGTCGATATCCTGTAATACTATATGCTTCTCTATCAAAATAATGTTATGTTCTAATTGCCTGCAAAGGTACAAAAACCCAAGCGAATCACCAAATTTATCCTCACTTTTGCATCACTTTTTTGTAAAAATGCTACGATGAAACCTACGTTGCTATCTCTGTCTGGTTGCAAAGGTACGAAATTTTTTTGAATTCGTCCCGTCATCGCCCCCCTGAAACACCTCCCATCCTCTTCCCATCAGTCCTCCCCTCTATAGGGAGGACATAGATGGAAGAGGCGAGGTGTTTTCACCCCCCCCCATGTTCCGGTGTATGGGTGGAGGGATTTTGGCGGAGGGTTGAGGACGGAAGGTGGAGCGAGGAGGGAGGGATGAAGCCCGTAGCAGGTGCCTATGGCGCTCCGTGCTGGAAAATTTCTTGCTCGGAGCGGGAAAATTTCTTGCACGGCGTTCCAAAGGGCTCCGCTACGGGGTGTCTGTGGAGTAGGATTGGGGGGCGAAGGTGGAGGGTGGAGGGAGGAAGGTGGAGGGGCGAAGGTGGAGGAAGGAAGGGGGCGCGTTTACGTTTATTTAACAAACTTTACACTCTGTTAGGATGTAACTTCCTTGGAAGTATCGTGGGAATGTCGTACCTTTGCGGCTGCTATGAGATACAATACGAATGCACAAGGTGAATACGACCATCTGACGGTGAGCCAGGAACAGCCACTGCTGGAGTTCCTGCTGGAGAACGTCAAGCAGAGCCGCACGAAAATCAAGCAGACGCTGCAGGGACAGGGCATCAAGGTGAACGGCAAGACGGTGACACAGTTCGACTTCGCGCTGAAGCCGGGCATGAAGGTGGCCGTGTCGAAGACCAAGCGCAACCAGCAGCCGTTCCGCAGCCGCTATGTGAAGATTGTGTACGAGGACCGCTGGATCATCGTGGTGGAGAAGGCCGTGGGCATCCTCTCGATGGCGGCAGGACACTCGACGCTGAACGTCAAGTCGGTGCTGGACGACTACTTCAAGAAGTCGCACCAGAACTGCACAGCACACGTCGTACACCGTCTGGACCGCGACACCTCGGGACTGATGGTCTATGCCAAGGACATGGACACCGAGCAGGCACTGGAGCACAACTGGCACCAGGTGGTTTACGACCGCCGCTACGTGGCCGTGCTCTCGGGCGAGATGGAGCAGGACGAGGGCACGATAGCCAACTGGCTGAAGGATAACAAAGCCTACGTCACCTACTCGTCGCCGGTGGATAACGGCGGGAAATATGCCGTGACTCATTTCTTTGTGATGGACCGCACCACGGAACACTCCTTGGTGGAGTTCAAACTGGAGACAGGCCGCAAGAACCAGATTCGCGTCCACGCTGCCGACATGGGCCATCCCGTCTGCGGCGACGTCAAGTACGGCAATGGCGACGACCCGCTGCACCGCCTCTGCCTGCATGCCTGGCTACTGTGCTTCTACCATCCCGTGACGCAGCAGCCGATGGAGTTTGAAACGCCCGTACCGGCTCCATTCAAACGGGTCATGGAAGATGATAAAAGGAGATAAAAGAAGATAAAAAACAGATAGAAGAATGGAACAGAACTATACCTATTATCTTGTCCTGCTGGTGCTGATTATCATCGGTTTCATCGTGGTGAAGAAGGTGGCTTCGTGCATGATCAAGTCGGTCGTCACCATCATCCTTGCAGTGATAGCAGCAGCACTCTATTGGCTCTACCTCAGATAACTACAGGTTCAAACTCAGGCAAGCAGCAGTCCGATGGCTACGCAAAGACCGTAGACAAACATGTTTCGGGCGGTTTCACCAAGACATTCGTTCAGTCGGCGACCGTTGTTGATGCGGCGCATCTTCAGCCACGTGAACGCGTGCAGCACGAGATAGAGCGTGGGCAGCACAAATGCCAGCACATGACCGTTCGCCCAGAACACGATGCCCATGAGGTAGGCTGTGCACCCGGTAGCCAGATAGAGCCATTCGGCCGCATCGGCACCCACCAGCACCACCAGTGTCTGTTTGCCGTCCGCCTGGTCGTTATAGCGGTCGCGGTAGTTGTTGACCAGCAGCAGCCCGTCGATGACCAGTCCGCAGGCAACGGAGGCTACAAATACCTGCCAGGTGACGGTATGCAGTTGAACGTAGTAGGTGCAGCAGACGGGAACGATGCCGAAGAACACCAGTACCAGCACGTCGCCGAGGCCGATATAGGACAGCTTAGTGGTATATAAGAAACAGAATACCACACACAACAATCCCACGAGCACCATCTCAAAGCCGCCGTACCAGACGAGTGGCAATCCCACGAGGCAGGCTACTATCGTCGTAGACGCAATGGCTTTCTTCATGGACTCTATCTTGACCCAGCCCTGCGTGCATGCCCTTAATGGTCCCAGCCGCCGCTCGGCATCGTCGTTGCCGCGGGCATAGTCGAAGAAGTCGTTGACGAAGTTGGCATCCACCTGCATGATGAGTGCAAACAGCAGGCACAAGACCGCCGCTGTCCAGCTGAATACATCCACATCATACAGACGTGCATCCGTCAAAGCCAAGGCTATGCCGATGATGACGGGAACGGCTGCACCGCTGAGCGTCTTCGGGCGCGCAGCCAGCATCCAGGCACGCAGGGAGTCCTGCCGAACATAATCTTCTGTCATTCTCTTTCTGGGTCGTTATCTCGTTATCACTTGATGATGGGAATCTCGTTATTTCGTCTCTTCTGCAAAAATGCTGTCAAATACGGGGCGCATCTTGTCGGGCTCCGCTATCAGCCGCCGCAACTCGTTGAGCTTCATCTCGTTCTCGGAACCCTGTATCCACAGCTTGATATAGCCGTTCGTGGAATACTTCTCGTTCATGTGCTCCATGAAACGCTTCCAGTGGCCTTCGGCATTGAGCTGCGGATAGTTGGACAAGCCATACTGGATGGTGCGCCGGATGACGGTCTCGGGTTCAATATTCCTGTCGGCCTCAGCCACTATCTTGCCATAGATGCTTCGGGGTGCCCGCGATGCAGAGGCCCTGTGGTCCTCGACAGCCTCCTTCATGATTCTAAGCTGCTCCTGCGAGAACCACCGCTTCAACCGTGCGTCCTGCATGAGTATCTTGCCGCTTGTGATGTGATGGACGGCCCTGGGCCCCGAAAGCCCCAAGTCGTGATAGGCGGCGATGACGTAGGCCATATTCAGGTCTGCACCAATCCTGCCTGCCAAGTCCAGTGAACGGCGGATGACTGTGGTGACATGTTCCATGTTGTGCGCCTTGTCGAAGGCGGCATACTGGGGCAGAATCTGTGTTTCGACAAATTCCACCAGGTCGAGGGAAGGATTCTGCAACGACGTGTTCATCAGCTATCAATTGAAGAAATTCCACGACACACCAAAGCGGAAGAGCCTGTTGTTGGTGGGATAGTGGGGGGTAAGAAACTGGTTTCTGGTTCCGCTGCCGGCATTGACGTGACTCATGGCCACATAGAAACGGACACGCTTCAACTTCATGTTGGCATAGACGTCGACAAACGGATAGCCACCCAGCTCTACGCGGCTGTCAGCATTGCGCTGGACGGCAAACTGGTTGAGCATGGGCACGAAATCCGGCGCGTCATATTTCGTGAAGTACGTGCAGCAACCACCTAACTCGACGTCCAACACGCGGGCAATCCTGAACCCCAGGTAGAGGTTGGTGAAGATGTTCAGCGACGGCAGCGGCAGCACCTCCTTATTGCTGGAGTTCTGATAGGTAATCACGTTCTCCCAGTTCAGCACACCCAAGTGGAAATGCTGGAACAGCTGAGCCGTCAGGACGTTGATGCTGCTGCTTTCCTGGTAGACGCCAGCCGTCAGCCCTGAGCGGGCGTAAGTGGTGGGGTCGACATCATAACCCATGCCGAAGTAGGTGTAGTTCTTGATTTCCTCGACGGCAACGCGCAGGCGGGTGTCGGTCTTCTGGTAGCTGAGGAGGCCCTCTATGCGGGCACGGGTTTCTTTCTCCAGTTCATTATTCCACCAGAAATGCTTGGAGTGGAAGGTCTCCTGGAAGAACGTGGGAGGTTTCCTGTAGAAATATGCCTTGGCTGCCAGTTGCAGGGTGTCGCCAAACAAACGGAAGTTGAGGTCGGTGCTGAAGTCGACGGCCACCTTCCCCTGGTCGTGACCGGTCAGTCCCAGCTCGGCAGCCAGGTTGAAGTGCAGTGTGCTGCCTTGTCGTCTCAGGATTTGTCCGCCGATGTTGACATTCTGCTCTGTCCACTGGTTCATGTAGTAGGCAGTGGCGTCTTCAAGCAAGTCGGGCATCTGGTATTTGCGGTACTCATGGGAGAGAAACACCTTCAAGCCCGCTTTCATGTACTTGTTGAAACCTTCCAGCAAGGCAATGGCAAACGTGTTCTTGATGGAGAAGTACTTTGTCCTGTCGAAGATGGAGTCGTTGCTGTATAGGTTTTCGTCATTTAGGTTATAATAGGTGTTAGCATAGTAATTAGTTGGAGAGTTGTAAGCCTGATAGATGCGGTTATAGTTGTTCATATCCAGCGTATGGATAAGGCTGGTGACAGGCACGTATTCTTTTTTCATGGTTTCATCGATGGAATCCTGCTTGGCTTGAATAGCCAGGAGACTGTCCATCTTCTCCTTGGAGTCAACCTTGATACGCGTAGAGTCATCCAGTTCCTTACCTTTCTGGCTGCCAGGTTCGTCACCCATGATTTGGGCATTGTCCGGGCGTCCCATAGGTATTCTCGTGGCAGGTCCTTTGCCTACGCCCTTCATCTTGCCCCTCGGGTCGTTCTGCGCTTTCTGTTCGGCAGATTTCTTGGCAAACTTGCGTGCCTTGATTTCCTCATCCGTCAACTTGGTATAGCGGTAGAAACCGATGTTGTAGCGCTGGCTGAAGAACAGGTGCTGCGTATTGTTGCGGTTCCAGTTCTGTTTGAGCACGGTAGGAATTTCGTTTTCAGAGAACGTGGATTCTTCGCTCTCGGGGTGTGTGATATAGAGGTCATTGACAATACCACCGTTCTCACCCGCCTTGCGATGGTAGAGCGACCCTAACAGGTGCATCTGGTAGCGGTCGCCGATGTACGACGCAAAGATGGATGAGCGGAAACAGGCATTGTTATGGTTGTCATAATAGCCGAGGGCATAATGATAGTCAAGGTCAAAGCCCACACCGAAACGCTTGTTGACGTTGACGCCAAACTTGGCGTCGATATGGTCTTCGCCGCTCTGCTTGTCGCCGCACGTTTCGTAATTGATGCGCGTATAGGGAGAAAGGGTGTTGACGAACAAGAACTCGTCGGGCTCCTTGATGGTGAAGCTATACGGCTGGATAAAAAAGAACTCGCTGGTCAGCGGCCTGTCCATGAAGATGCGCGACTGGCGTGCCGTGTAGTTAGTTCCCAGCGTGTTGTAGTGTCCGTAGATGCCAGTGTCGTAAATCGTGTTCTGATACAAATGCCTCAAGGTGTCACCCTCGTTGGGGATGACATCGCCGAAACGACGGTCAACCGTCCATAGCCGTATGCCAATGGGAACGTCTTTGTTGCTGCTGACAGAGTCGTGCTTGTTGGGATTGAAATTGCTGCTGGTGTCATACTCATTGCGCTGCGTGATCTGCCCGTCAGCATTCATCTCATTATACACCTGTGACTGCACAATGCATGTTGCGCAGAAGACCAGAAGCAAAAGGAGGGTTCTCTTCATACTTTGAACATTCTCAGTGCAGCTTCGGCGAATTTGACCACCATCGCTATCAAAATAATGTATATGCCGGTTTCCTTGTGGCCGGAGAAATAATAGCACAACCCTACAATAGCTCCTGCCATAAAGATGATATTCAGCCAGTTACGTATTACGTTGATGTTCATTTCAGCAATGATTCAAATTTGTTGAACAGGAAGTCCTTGCGATCGATGGTCTTGCGGCGGAACTTGGCCGTGACGGGCAACAGTTTCGTGTTCTTCTTGTTGACAGCCTCGTCGTCGGTAATCCATTCCTCAGCCTTCAAACGCATAGGCTTGCGCTCTTCCTCATACAAATAGTGGATGCGCGAGATGGAGATATCTGCCTTGCCGTCGCTGCACTTGGCGTCAATAACGTAGTACAGACGGGTACGATCCAAGGCCAGCACAGTAGACTTGAAGACCAGCCATTCCTCGTATGCGCCGCCAACTTCGTGCTTCTCGGTATCTGCAATGACTATCTGGCTGTGAATCTGATTCTTCTCCTGCGTCATCTTCTCCATATATTTCAGCACAATATCATATACCTGCGCTGCACTCTTACCTGGTGCATCGATGATTTTACGGAACACAACTTTACCGTCGACAACAGGCACGGCACCGCGAAGGTATTTCTGGTCGGGGTTGGCTTGCTGTTCTGTCACTTCTTCCTGCTCAATGCGCTCCCAAGTGTTGTCCTGTGCCCACATGGTGAACGTGGTCATGGCGAGAAAGGCTGCTAAAACTATCTTTTTCATCTTCCTTTATTTTAATATTTCGTGCAAAAGTACAAATTATATTTGTCTTCAAGGTACTCAAGCACGTTTTTTTTCTTTAAATCGCTATTTTTAAGTTTTATTTAAGTTCCAACTCCTTCTGTAATTTGATGATTTCGTCACGATACTGGGCAGCTTGCATGAAGTCCAGCTTCTTGGCTGATTCCTTCATCAGACGGGTGGTCTCCTCGATGCACTTCTGTAGCTGCTGGCGGGTCATGCGCTCAACAATCGGGTCGGCAGCAAAGGCAACTGTCGGAAGAGAATTAGCCGTTGCCATCGAGTCGCGCTGTAATTCACGGGCGTCGCTACTGTCACCAGAAGAGAGGGAGTTCTTCAAGGCTTTCTTTATCTGTGTCGGTGTAATTCCGTGTGCTTCATTGTATTGCAGCTGTTTGCTGCGCCTGCGCAGTGTCTCGTCGATGGTCAGCTGCATGGAGGCCGTGATATGGTCGGCATACATGATAACCTTGCCGTTGACATTGCGAGCTGCACGTCCGGCCGTTTGGGTCAAACTGCGGTGGCTGCGCAAAAAGCCCTCTTTGTCGGCATCCAGAATGGCTACCAGCGACACCTCGGGCAAATCCAGTCCTTCACGTAGTAGGTTGACACCGACCAAAACGTCAAAGGTGCCGTTGCGAAGGTTTTCCAGAATCTTGATGCGGTCTAGCGTAGTTACATCACTGTGAATATAAGCTGTTTGGATGCCGTGGTTCAACAGATACTCCGATAGTTCTTCGGCCATACGTTTAGTCAGCGTGGTGACAAGAACACGCTCCTTGCGCTCTATGCGCTGGACGATTTCCTCCATCAGATCGTCAATCTGATTCTCTGTCGGGCGGACCTCTATTTCCGGGTCAAGCAGTCCCGTGGGACGAATCAACTGTTCAACGACGACGCCCTCGGACTCGTTGAGTTCGTAATCTGCTGGAGTAGCAGACACATAGATGATTTGGTGCGTCATTTGCTTGAACTCATCGAAAGTCAACGGACGGTTGTCGAAAGCAGCAGGCAAACGGAATCCGTATTCCACCAGATTGGTCTTGCGAGCCCTGTCGCCTCCATACATGCCGCCAATTTGCGGTACCGTTACATGGCTCTCGTCGATGACCATCAGGAAGTCTTCGGGAAAGAAGTCCAGCAGACAGTATGGGCGTTCGCCAGCCTGCCGGCCGTCAAAGTAGCGCGAATAGTTCTCAATGCCTGAGCAATGTCCCAGTTCTTTAATCATCTCCATGTCATATTCCACGCGTTCCTTGATGCGCTGAGCCTTGATACCGTCGCCCAACTCCTCGAAAAAGGCAATCTGCTTCACCAAGTCGTCCTGGATGTTGCGAAGAGCTATGTTGGTTTGTTCCTCAGTCGTCATAAACAGGTTGGCGGGATAGAGCTTGTATTCGTCAAACTGTGCCGTGCGCAAAAAAGTGACATCGTCCAATTCCTCGATGGAGTCAATCTCGTCGTCCCAGAAAACGATGCGTAGGATGGTGTCGCTGTAGGCTAAGGCAACGTCCACCGTATCGCCCTTTACACGGAAACTGCCGCGTTTGAGTTCAATGTCGTTACGCACATACAAGGCTGCTACCAATTTTCTTAACAGTGCATTGCGGTCGATAATCTGTCCACGATGGATTTCGATGATATTCTCATTCAAGGCAACAGGACTTCCCATACCGTAAATGCATGAAATAGAAGATACAACGATGACATCCTTTCGTCCTGACATCAAATTACTTACTGCACGGAGTCTCAGACGGTCAATCTCTTCGTTAATGGCCAAGTCTTTTTCTATATAGGTGTCTGTTGACGGCAAGTAAGCTTCGGGCTGGTAGTAGTCATAATAGCTGACATAATATTCTACGCAGTTGTCAGGAAAGAATCCGCGCATTTCCTCATAGAGTTGCGCCGCCAATGTCTTGTTGTGCGATAGAATCAAGGTTGGTTTGTTGACATTCGCTATGACATTTGCTATGGTATAGGTCTTGCCAGAACCGGTAACTCCCAAAAGTACCTGGGCACTGTCACCCCGTTCAACGCCCTCTGTCAGTTGGCGAATTGCTTCTGGCTGGTCACCCGTAGGCTTGTATTTTGATGTTAAATGAAAGTTCATAGCATGCAAAATTACGAAATAATTCCTAATTAGGCACTGAAAACTCTAATTTTTATCAAAAAATCTTTGATTTTCGCGGGAAAATGAGTAATTTTGCAAGCCAAAATAAGAAAAGAGATGTATATGAAATGTATTTTGTCGCTGTCGCTCGGCCTGGTCATCCTGATGACGGGATGCGCCTCGGAGTTTAGCAGCGTCTACAAGACAGCTGACAATGTTTACAAATATGAGTATGCCAAGCAGTGTTTTGCGATGGGCAAGTTTGACAATGCCGCAACGTTGCTTGCTGAACTGGTAACCATACAAAAAGGCAAGACCACTGCCCAGGAAAGTCTGTATATGCTTGGGATGGCCCAGTACTGCAACCGCGACTATGAGTCAGCCAGCGCTACTTTCCGCAAATACTATCAGAGCTACCCGAAGGGCGATTATGCTGAACAGGCGTCATTCTATATCGGACAGTCGCTATTTGAGAGCATGCCGGATCCGCGTCTTGATCAGTCGTCAACAATCGGTGCCATCAATGCCTATCAGAATTTCATCGACATCTACCCTGACTCGCCGTTGCGTGAACAGGCTCAGAATAGGCTGTTTATCCTACAGGACAATCTCATTATGAAAGAGTATCTTTCTGCCGAACTCTATTATAATCTGGGAGGTTATTTTGGAAATATCAACGCCAACACGGAATCCAACTATGAGTCGTGTATCATCACAGCTCAGAATGCCCTGAAGACGTACCCTTTCACCAACATGCGTGAAAAGTTCTCCATTCTGATTATGAAGAGCAAATATGAACTTGCGCAGAACTCTTCAGAGGAGAAACGAATTGAGCGTTACCGCGAGGCAGAAGACGAATGCTATGGATTCCTGAATGAATTCCCCGAGTCGGAGGAGTGTAAAACGGCTCAGAAATATATTGACCGTTGCAGAAAAATAACTGGCGACTGAAAAGGTTTTTAATGCCTGGCAAATAACAAATCGTATAATAATCAAAATTTATAATATCAAAATGGATTACAAGAAGTCAAAAGCACCGGTGAATACTGTCACCCGTAACATCATGGATCTTGCTAACGAAACGGGCAACATCTATGAGAGTGTCGCTATTATTTCCAAGCGTGCCAACCAAATTAGCGTACAAATAAAGGAAGACCTTAGCAAGAAACTGGCTGAGTTCGCTTCGTACAACGATTCGCTGGAGGAGGTATTTGAGAATCGCGAGCAGATTGAAATTTCCCGCTATTATGAAAAGCTCCCTAAGCCTTCTTTGCTGGCTACTCAGGAGTTTATTGAAGGTAAGATTTACTGGCGTGACCCTGCTCGTGAGGCTCAGCAACAGACAGCTGCCATAGCGGAGGAAGATAGTGAGCGGATATGATTCAACGGAAGCAGACCATCTTTTTGCTTGTAGCTGTGGTACTGGGCTTGATACATTTATTGGCCTGGCCGCTGTTTATCATTCAGCTATTGGCATCGGCACTATGCCTGTATACCATTTTCCTGTATAAGCGCCGTCCCTTGCAGGCTAAGCTCTGCCTATGTGGCGTGTTCATCAATTTGATATGGTATATTGCCTTAGCCGTGTTGGTAGAATCCGGCAAAGTATCGGAAAATTTACCTTATACGGTATGTCTGCCCATCATTGCAGCCATCCTGTGTTTTCTGGCTTACCGTGGTGTCATTGCCGATGAACGCTTAGTTCGTGCTGCAGACAGAATACGCTAAGATACCATATTTTAGTCGTACACTTTTGCCTCTCGCCGTCCCTGAAGGACGGCGAGTGCGTTTAATGCCAGTGCCTTCATCTCGTCTTCGCCGGGGAAAGTATAGACGGGAGCCAGGAATTCAATGCGGCGGCGCAATTCGTTCACGATGTAGTCGCTGTGCGCCATTCCTCCCGTCAAGAGGATGGCATCCACTTTTCCGCAGAGCACAGCAGCCTCGGCAGCAATGTTCTTGGCTACATGATATATCATGGCATCGACAATAAGATGGGCATGCTCGTCTCCATGTTGGATGCGATCAATGATTTCCCGCATATTATTGGTGCCTAAATGGGCATTGAGGCCAGCCTTTCCTGCTATGCGCTTCAAGAGTTGCTTCTCGTTGTATTTCCCGCTGAAACAGAGTCGGATTAAGTCGGCAGCAGGCAATGAACCTGCCCGTTCAGGCGAGAACGGACCTTCACCGTCCAAGGCATTATTGGCATCTATGGCCTTTCCCTTCTCGTGGGCTGCAACGGAGATGCCACCGCCCAAATGACAAATGATGAGATTCAGGTCCTCATACTCCTTGCCGATGCCGCTGGCATAGCGACGTGCGATGGCACGCTGGTTCAAAGCGTGCCAGATGCAGATGCGAGGCATTAGGGGACTACCGCTGATGCGGGCCAACGGCGACAATTCGTCGACGACGCCCGGATCGGCAATAAAGGCCCTGCAACCTGGTATGGTCTGGGCTATCTCATGCGCTATCAGACACCCTAAATTGCAGGCATGATTGTGCATGACGCAACCATGCAGCGTATCGTTGAGCATCTGCTCGTTAATCTCATAGACACCGCCGCTGATGGGTTTCACCAGTCCTCCACGTCCTATGACGGCGTCAAACTCTAAGGGAATGCCGGCTGCTTGCAGTTCATCCAATACCAGCTGTCGCCGCAGGTCTTGTTGTTCGGTGATAGCATCGAAGGGAGCCAGCTCCTCCGGCGTATGGGTGATATTGCGCAAGAGGATGGGATTCTCGTCCTCATAGACGGCTATCTTGGTAGATGTACTTCCTGGGTTGATAACTAATATTTTCATACGCAAGCAAGGGCAAAGAGAATACTGTTGAATTTGGCTTCAGGAGAGTCGCCACGTGAGGGCACGACAACGGGACACTGCGTGCCACAGAGAATACCTGCCGTCCGGCTGGGGGTGAATAGCGTCATCGACTTGTAGAAAACGTTTCCAGCTTCGATGTCGGGCATAATAAGCACGTCGCTGTCTCCTTCCAAGGGCGAAGCGAGCCCTTTCGCTTCCAGTGCTTCCCGTGAGCAGGCCGTCTTCAAGTCCAGCGGGCCGTCAACGATACAACGTCCGAATTCACCTTGTATGGAAAGCTGTTTGATTTCCTCGTAACCATCGACAAAGGGAAACTGCTTGCCTCCGTGTTCTGCACAATGGAGCAAGGCCACCTTCGGCTCAAAGATGCCTAATTTGTGGCAGATGTCGACAGCATATCGGATCTGCTCCGTGCGTTGTTTCTGAGTGGGGTAGGGAATGACTGCCACATCGGTACAATACAGCATTTTATGATAGGTGGCTATCTCGAAGGCAGACAAATGGGTCAGGACGTTGCCTTCGGGCAGCAGTCCTGATACCTTATTTAATATAGCACGCAGAAGAATGTCTGTCCCAATAAGACCTTTCATCAGCACGTCGGCATCGCCGCGACGGATGAGTGCGACAGCTTTCTCGGCAGCTCGTTCGGGCAATGGGTCCTCTATGCGGATGACCTCTGCCAGTCGGCAGTCCTCTATCTGGCGGAGTGCCGCTGAGGATGCTTCATCAGAAGGGTTGACGGCAACAATACAGGGATGCCGCTTGGCATCAGCCACCAGCTGGTGTATCTCCTGGAAAGTCTTGATGGTTTTCATAGTTATTGGTGTAAGGTGGTATGATTACTGAACCAGGCTGTCCTGGTACCATTCAAACAATTTGCGGACGCCGTCTTCGATTTCCACCTTGTGGGTCCAGCCCAGTGAGTGCAGCTTCGAGACGTCTATCAGCTTGCGCATGGTCCCGTCGGGCTTGGTGGCATCGAAAATGACGGTGCCTTGGAAGCCTACGGTCTTGACCACCAGTTCGGAGAGTTCGCGGATGGTCAGTTCCTTTCCTGTGCCGACATTGATGTGGCAGTTGCGTATTTCGCCCAACGCAGGTATAGCCCCACCGCGCCCGGCAGAATGGTTGCGGTCAACGGCGCCGTCGGTAGCGGCCCCGAAGTGAACGCTGGAGTATTTCTCGATGCCGATAATGTCGGAGAAGTTGACGTTCAGTAGGATGTGGACGGATGCGTCAGCCATATCCTCCGACCACAGGAACTCGCGCAGCGGACTGCCCGTACCCCATAGCGTCACCTGGTTGTCCGATATGCCGTAGTGCTGCAATACGGACAATATCTCGTCTTGCGAAGCGGAGCCGTTGACACCTTCTACAGGACGCTGATTCAGATCACGACGGATAGCTTGCCAGTCGTCGTCATGAATCAACTTAGCCAGATACACCTTGCGCATCATTGCCGGCATCACGTGCGAGTTCTCCAAGTGGAAGTTGTCGTTAGGGCCATAGAGGTTGGTAGGCATCACGGCAATATAGTTGGTGCCATACTGCAGGTTGTAGCTCTCGCACATCTTCAGTCCGGCAATCTTGGCGATGGCATATTCCTCGTTGGTGTACTCCAAGGGCGACGTGAGCAGACAATCCTCTTTCATGGGCTGAGGCGCATTTTTCGGATAGATACAGGTACTGCCTAAGAACAGCAGTTTCTTCACACCGTGGGCGTATGACTCCGAGATGACATTACACTGTATCTTCATGTTCATCATGATGAAGTCGGCCCGGTAGAGGCTGTTAGCCATGATGCCGCCGACGAAAGCCGCTGCCAGCACCACCGCATCGGGACGCTCCTCATCAAAGAAGCGCTTGACGGCCACCTGGTCCGTCAAGTCAAGCTCCTGATGGCTCCGGCCTATCAGGTTCTGGTAGCCACGGCTCTTCAGGTTGTTCCAAATGGCGGAACCGACGAGACCGCGATGACCTGCCACATAAATCTTGCTATCCTTACTGAGCATCGTCCATCTGTGCTTTAAGAAACAACTTCTTCACGAACTTCATGTCGTGCTGCACCATGATTTTCACCAGTTCGGTGAACGAGGTCTTCTGCGGGTTCCAGCCCAGCTTGGCTTTGGCTTTGGCGGGATTACCCAGCAACTGGTCCACCTCGGCAGGACGGAAATACTTGGGATCCACTTCGACCAAAGAGCGTCCGGTAGCTTTGTCATATCCCTTCTCATCGACACCATGACCACGCCATTCCAGTTCGATGCCGGCTTCGCGGAATGCCAGCGTAGCAAATTCGCGGACGGTGTGGTACTCGCCGGTGGCAATAACAAAGTCGTCAGGCTCGGGCTGTTGCAGAATGAGCCACATGCACTCGATGTAGTCTTTGGCATAACCCCAGTCGCGCAGGGAGTTGAGGTTGCCCAGATACAGCTTGTCCTGATAGCCCTGGGCGATGCGTGCTGCCGCCAGCGTAATCTTTCGGGTGACGAATGTCTCACCTCGACGCTCTGACTCGTGGTTGAACAGGATGCCGTTGCAGCAGAACATGTTGTACGACTCGCGGTAGTTCTTCATAATCCAGAAGCCATAGAGTTTGGCAACGGCGTACGGCGAACGGGGATAGAAGGGAGTGGTCTCCGACTGGGGCACCTCCTGTACCTTGCCATACAGCTCTGATGTAGAGGCCTGATAGATGCGGCAGGTGTCGGCAAGTCCGGCAATGCGGACGGCTTCCAGCAGGCGCAGCACACCATTGGCATCGGTGTCGGCGGTATATTCAGGCACGTCGAAGCTGACCTTCACATGACTCTGGGCGGCGAGGTTGTAAATCTCGGTGGGACGTATCTTGGAGATGACGCGGATGAGCGACGAAGAGTCTGTCATATCTGCCCAATGGAGATTGACCAGACGGGATTTTTTCATGTCGCGTACCCACTCATCCAGATAGAGGTGCTCGATGCGACCGGTATTGAATGAGGAGGACCGGCGCATAAGACCGTGAACCTCGTAGCCTTTTTCGATGAGAAACTCTGCCAGATAGGAACCGTCCTGGCCTGTGATACCTGTTATAAGTGCAACTTTCTTGTCCATATTCTTTTTATTTGTCCTGACCACTGAATTGCTTGATGCGCTGCTCTTCAGACAACTTACATATTAATAAGGTGTCGTCATTCTCGGCAACGATATAGCCGTCGAGTCCCTGGACCACGACCTTCTTTTCTTGAGTGGTATGGATGATGCAGTTATGTGATTCAAACAAATTGATATCCTGACCGATGCAGGCATTTCCGTAAAGGTCCTTCTTGGATTGCTGTAGCAGGGAACCCCAGGTGCCAAGGTCGCTCCAACCGAAATTGGCAGGACAGACGAAAATCTCTTCTGCCTTCTCCATGATGGCATAGTCTACCGAAATGTTTTCACATTCCGGGAAGAGCCTGTTGATTTCCTCTTGTTCGCGCTCTGTGTTATAAACAGGAAGCAAAGACTCGAAGATCTTGGCCAGCTGAGGCTGGTAGATGCGGAAAGCGTTGACTATCGTCGATACATTCCAGATGAATATGCCCGCATTCCAGTAGTAGTTTTTCTCCTGAATATACTGTTTGGCTGTCTGCAGGTCAGGCTTCTCACGGAAGGAGTCCACGCGGAAAATCTCCTTGTTACGTAGCGACTTGCTGCTTAGGTCGGCCTGGATATACCCATAGCCCGTCTCGGGATGGGTGGGTTTCATACCCAGCGTAACGATAGCATCGCTGTCTGCCGTGAAAGCTAGGCATTCGCTGATGACCCTGCGAAACTCAGGGACGTCTAATACGATATGGTCGCTGGGGGACACGACAATATTAGATTTGGGATTCTTGGACTTGATACGCCACGATACGTAAGCGATGCATGGTGCTGTGTTGCGTCGGCATGGTTCACACAAAATGTGGTCACGCGGCATATCTGGTAACTGCTGGCTCACAGTGTCTGCGTATTTCTGATTGGTAACCACCCAGACATTATCAGCATCCACAATACCCTTGAAACGTTCTACCGTAAGTTGCAAGAGCGACTTACCCACACCCAGCACATCGATGAACTGCTTAGGTCGTTCGGTAGTGCTCATGGGCCAGAATCGGCTTCCTACACCACCAGCCATAATTACGAGATGGTTTTGAATCTTTGCCATACTAAATGCGTTTTTGTTCTATTGAAATTGCAAAAGTAAGCAATATTTCTGAAAGTGACGAATAATGTCGAAAGAAAATGCATTTTTCTTGCGATACAATAATGATTATTTGGCTATTTTGTAGAAAACTTGTACCTTTGCAGTGATGAATAATGCTTTTTTCCTAAACGAATTGAATGATAGTCAGAAAGCTGCTGTGGAGTATCTACAGGGGCCTCAACTGGTTATAGCGGGTGCCGGATCAGGCAAGACGCGTGTGCTGACCTACAAGATAGCCTACCTGCTGGAACAGGGGATGGCTCCCTGGAATATCCTCGCCCTGACCTTCACCAACAAGGCGGCACGTGAGATGAAAGAACGTATAGGCCGCCTGATAGGACAGGAACATGCAGTACATCTCCGGATGGGAACCTTTCATTCTGTTTTTTCGCGTATTCTTCGCAACGAGGCGGCAGCCATAGGTTTTGACAGTAACTTCACGATCTATGACCAAGCCGACTCCCGTTCGCTGGTGAAGAGCATCATCAAGGAGATGGGCCTTGACGACAAGACCTACAAACCTGCTTCCGTGGCTGACCGCATCTCTATGGCGAAGAACCACTTGCTGCTCCCCCAGCAGTATGCCGTCAGTTCGTGGGCTGCCGACGATGCCCAGCACAAGCGTCCTATGGTGTCACAATTATATAATAGGTATATGGAACGCTGCCGGCAGGCTAACGCAATGGACTTTGACGACTTGTTGGTTCATACCTATATGCTATTCAAACATCATGAGGACATCCGCCAGAAGTATGTCCAGCGTTTCCAGTATGTGCTGGTGGACGAGTACCAGGATACCAACTACGCCCAGCAGGAGATTGTGTTGCAACTGACGCGGGAGCATGGCCATGTCTGTGTGGTGGGCGACGATGCACAGAGCATATATAGTTTCCGTGGTGCCAATATTGATAACATTCTGGAGTTCCAGAAGAAATATCCCCAAGGTGCACAGCTCTTCAAGCTGGAGCAGAACTATCGTTCCACCCAGTTGATCGTACAGGCTGCCAATAGTCTGATTCATAAGAACCAACGCCAGATTCACAAGGATGTATTCAGCGAGAACGAACCCGGGGAGCGAATCATCCTAAAGCCTGCTTACAGTGACAAGGAAGAGGCGATGATAGTTTGCAACGACATCAAGCGCATCCGCAGACAAGAGAAGCTGGACTATGCTGACTTTGCTATCCTGTATCGCACGAATGCCCAGAGCCGCTCCTTCGAGGAGCAGATGCGCAAGGATGGCATACCTTATCGTATCTACGGAGGGCTGAGCTTCTACCAGCGCAAGGAAATCAAGGATGTGATAGCCTATTTCCGGGTGGTGGCCAATCCCAATGACGAAGAGGCATTGCGCCGCATTATCAACTACCCGACAAGAGGGATAGGAGATACCACGGTCGGTAAAATCGTGGAGATGGCCAATCTGCATCATGTCAGCCTGTGGCAGATTATCCAGCAGCCGGTTGTGTTTGACTTGAAGCTGACCAAAGGAACGCTCACCAAGTTGGAGGCTTTCCGTCAGTTGGTGGAAGGGTGGGCATCACGCTTGAAGAACGAGGATGCCTACGTGCTGGGGCATAGCATCATCATGGAGAGTGGTATAAGCCGCGAGATCTACAGCTCCAAGAACCCTGAGGACCTGTCACGTCAGGAGAATCTGGAAGAATTCTTGGGTGGTATGCAGGACTTTGTGGAAAGCCGGAAGGAAGAGGGTATGGAAGAAGAAATCTACTTGTCTGATTTCCTGCAGGAAGTGGCACTGCTGACCGACCTCGACAGCGAGGGCGATGAAGAACAGTCGAAGGTGACGCTCATGACTATCCATGCCGCCAAGGGATTGGAGTTTCCGACGGTATTCGTGGTTGGTCTGGAAGAAAACATCTTCCCGTCGCCGATGTGCATCAATTCGATGCGCGAACTGGAAGAGGAACGCCGACTGCTCTATGTCGCCATCACCCGTGCAGAGCGACATTGCATACTGACCTGTGCCCAGAACCGTTTCCGTTATGGCAAGATGGAGTTCGACACCCCGTCGCGCTTCATCAAGGATATTGATCCCAAGCTGTTGAAAGTGGAAGGCGGCAGTGCTGGATTTTCTGGTGAATCCAGATTTTCAAGTGGTTCTATGTTTTCTGGTAACGCTAAGAATTCTGTTTTTCCCAGGACGTCTTCACAAAATCCGCGACCGGTTGCTACGCAGTTTGTGGCCGACCCGAAACCTCGCCTGATGCCTGTCCGTCATGAGACACCACGTCCCCAGTCGGCCATTGGAAATATCGGTTTGAAAGAAGGTAACATCATCGAACACCAACGCTTTGGTATAGGCACTGTCGTCAAGGTAGAAGGAACGGGCGAAAACACCAAAGCTACTGTGGAGTTTCAGAATGCCGGCACTAAGCAACTGTTGTTGAAGTTTGCCAAATATACAATATTAAGATAACTTGTTGACGGGAAACGATGAAACATCTGCCGACCATTATAATACTGCTTTTGGCACTCACCTGCTGCACCACCGAAGCTGACCGCAACCGCATGCGGGCCGGCCTCGACAGCATCAACGAGCGTAATCGTAACGACCAGCCCTTTACCGTCAGTGACGTACGGCCCTACGTCCAGTTCTTCGACGACCACGGCACTCCCAACGACCGCCTGCTGACCTACTACCTGCTGGGCCGTGCCTACCACGAGGCGGGCGAAGCCCCCATGGCCCTTGAGTGCTACCAGCGTGCCATCGACTATGCCGACACCCTCAGCGCAGATTGCGACTATTCCCAACTTTCCAGAGTATATTCCCAGATGGCACAGATTTTCTACGAACAGGGACTTTATAGAGAGCAACTGGTTGCAGAGCAACAGTCTGTTAACCAAGCTTGGAAAGGTAAAGATACGCTTGCGGCACTGATGAGTTATGAACAGGAGGGTCAGGCATATCGTAACCTTAACATGCCAGATTCCTTATTATATATATGTGAACAAGTTTCCCAACTCTATCGCAAAAACGGTTACTCCCGTTTTGCCGCTATTGCATTATATGGTGCTATAAGTACTCTTATTCATCGCCAGGAATATGATGAGGCAAGAAATTATATGCAAATATATGAGTCTGAATCCGATTTTTTTGATTCTCTTGGGAATATCCAGAAAGGACGTGAGATTTATTATTGGATAAAGGGTCAATACTTCCTGCATACAAATGTTTTGGATTCCGCTGAATACTTTTTCCGAAAGGAACTATGCAACGGGAAAGACTTCAATAACCAAAACGCTGCGTCTATAGGCCTGACCGAACTCTATCAAAAACTCCATCGACTAGATTCTATCGCTAAATATAGTCAATATGCTTACGCAATGAATGACTCCATGCATGCACGTAGGACAACAAAAGAAGTAGAGCGCATTCAGTCCATGTACAACTATACCCGCCATCAGGAAATGGCACATCAAGAATCACAAAATGCAACGCGAGCAAACATAAGGTTTTTAATAAGTATTGTTGTTTTGTTAATAGTTCTTCTCGTTGCAACTTGGTTATATATCGCCCGCAGAAAAGTAATTGAGAGTTTAGATCAAACGGCATCAGAGCTTCGGCAGATTAAAGCAGAAAACCATTTGCTGAGACAAGATGCTGTTACCAACCAACAGCAGATTGCAGAAAACGAAAAGAGAATCAAACAACTGGAGAAGAAATTAGGCAAATATGGAAAGCTGGTTTTCTTTGGTTCGGAAAAGATGGACAATAATCTGAAACAGTCCCCCAACTATCAACAAATTGAAGAATTTGCCTATAAAGGCCAGAAACTCTCTGAGAGTGATTGGGGTACTATTTGCAATTTGGCAACTGAATATTATCCTGCTTTCTATGACTTCCTCCTATCTCATTTGCAAATCAACTCTTTGGAATATCGTATTTGTCTTTTGCTACGTTTGCATTTTAAGACGGGCGAAATAGCCAATATGCTTGGTTTTACTCCGCCTTATATCTCCAAAACCAGTACCGATATTTTGAAAAATCTTTATGGGAAAAAGGGTAGTTCAAAGGAATTATCCAAGGAATTGGGCAAAATAAATTAATGGAAATCAGGAAAACAACAGGTTGATTTTATGGGTTAACATGCTGTTAGCCAGATAGATAATGCTGGTTAATTTTTAGTTAATTCTTCAAGTCGGTTTTCGTTGCATTAGTTTTCTTTTTCTAATAATTTTGCAGTGGAATTTTCAATTATTTAACTGCAACGTTATGAAGAAACTATTTTTATTTGTATTAGGTGCTTTCATTTTAAGCGCAAGTGTGTTAGCTCAGGTGGTTCCACTAACTGTGGGTATTATAGATGAACAACCTGGCACCAATGGTCATCCTAAATCCCCAATGCTAGCTCCGAAAGTCTACATTGAGGACTACACGCTGTTGTTTGCCGTTGACCATCCTGAATATATCCTTAATATAAAGGACGAGGATGGTGCAGTGGTTTACTCGACAGTGGTCTACTCTGTCCAGACGCAGGTTGTCCTGCCCTCAACACTCTCTGGCGACTACGAGATTGAACTCGTAATGGGCAACTGGTTGTTCACAGGATGGATAAATCTGTAACCTATCATTTTATCTTAGGGATGTGCTATCTACGGCACATCCCTATTACTTAGAACAAATTAACTAAAAAGTACAATATATGAAGAAACAACTATTTATGCTGCTTTTTGTAGCAATTCCATCAATGATATCAGCCCAACTTACAGTCAATTCAAATGGTAACGTTTATATCAAAGATGGTTCTGTCAGCAGTAATGCACATTTAATGGTCAGTGATGCTCCTTATTTAGGCTTTGTTTCTGACAACGTAAATGCAACAATAGGCACTCGATCTCAGGGATATACAACAAGTACTGGTGTTAGTACAATTGGAGTAATTGGCGAAAGCTACACCCAAAACAATACAGGTGTTGCCATCGGCGTATGGGGTGAAGCATATAATGCCGTCAACAAGAATTTTGGCTTGGTGGGGATGTTGAATATTAACGTCCCAGGTGCTGGTATATATGCTACTACTGAGGGGCATCTTAGTAACTTCACGTCAGGAAGCTATGCAGGCTATTTCTATGGAGAAACATATGTTGATGGCAATCTTACCACTTTTGCCTTGTATAATTTGTCGGATATGCGTCTGAAGAGCAACGTAATTCCGCTTAACCTACTGCCAAAAGAACAGTCTCCATTAGCAAAGCTCCAGAACTTGGAGGTCATAGAATATGATTTGAAGCGCCCCAGTACAATGAAGGTTTCCGACAAGCGGCATTATGGTGTCTCTGCTCAGGAATTACAGGAACTCTATCCGAATTTGGTACAGGAAGGGCAGGACGGTTACCTGACTGTGAATTATGTAGAAATGATTCCCCTGCTACTCCGCAGCATTCAAGAGTTGAAACAAGAGTTAGACGAAGTGAAGGGGGAAGCAAAGGCCATGACCCGTTCGGTTAGCGATGAGACCGCAGATTTTAACACCGCAGCAAAGAATAACGTACTTTATCAGAACACCCCCAATCCTTTTAAGGAACAGACTGTCATCCGCTTCTCCTTAGCAGATGATGTCCGTGATGCCTCCATCTGTATCTTCGATATGACGGGCAAACAGCTACGGAAACTCCTCATTTCACCGAAAGAAGAGAGTGTGACCATCGGTAGTTATGAGCTAGGCGTGGGCTTGTACCTTTATTCACTTATAGTCAATGGTCAGGAGGTAGACACAAAGCGGATGGTAATATCAAAATGAATTTTTTTTCGTAATTTTGGTTAATAATTGTCAAACGAGGTGTATCTATGTAAATTAGTTTTTATTTTTGCAATTAAATGGAAACAAAAGTATGAAGAATTCAGATCTATTATTTATATGTTTACTCTTGTTCGTCGGACAAAGAACTTTTGGGGAAAATGTGACTCAAATACTACACTTCTCCCCAAAAGAATTGAAATGTGAAACTATAAATGGTGAAGATGGCCACATTTACAATCAGTTATCATACCCTGGGGCAGAGTATGACAATTTTAACCCAGGGTGGCCTGCGTTACCCATTAAATATATTACTTTTCATCTTCCATATACCGCAGATGACATTACGTTAAGCATACGACAATCCAAAACCACGTCACATGCTATAAGCAAAAGGATATTCCCTGTGCAAGCCCCAGAAGCTACATCCCTTGAAAATATTCAGAAAAGATTTACGCCTTGTGACGATCTCATTTACGAATCCGTTACACCTTATCCTTCAGAGAAGGCCAGAATTGCCGAAATCTCATGCGTTGGACATGGGGATAGAGTTGTTGTCGTGGTTGTATCCCCTATTATTTACCGTCCAACTGAAAATTGTTATGATTTTTCTGAGGACATGGAGATTACTCTGACATATAAGAAATCTTTAAAAAGGGCAGAGGCTTTAGCTCGTAATACACAAACTATTGATATAGGAATCCCGTTTTACGAGTATTGTGTAATTACAAGCCAAAACCTAAAGGATGCTTTTACTCGTCTGGTAGCATGGAAACGAGAGAAGGGACTAAATGCAGGTGTTGTGTGTAAGGAGGATATTCTTAACAATACATTTATTGTTGGAGATACAGTATCCTCCATATATGATGATGCTGGAAAGATAAGACAATACTTACAATATGCATATGATTCTGGTGTGACAAAATATGTCTTATTTGGAGGAAACGATAATGTCTTACCCATAAGATATGGAACAGGAAGTAATAATACGTGGACTTTGAATACCACTAATGATTATAAGATACCATCAGATTTCTATTTTAGTGAATTGAATTCTAACTGGAATAAGGACGGTGATATGTATTATGGAGAAAATAGTGACAACTTGGACTATGGAGCAGAATTATTCGTTGGACGTTTATTGTGTGTAAATTCAGAGGAAATACATAATTATACCGATAAACTCTTAAGATATGAACTGAATCCTGGAAATGGAAATTTTTCATACCTGAAGAAAGCTTTATATACACAATCAGACCAGATGCAAAGAGACCATGAACAAGAAAACATTGCAGCTCAACTTCAGTCTATTTTTCCTATAGATACTATATTTTCTGAACAACCATCTTATAACGATCTATATCCCACATCACCATACGGGAATGACGTAATAGCAAAGACGAATGAACACTATGGCTATGTAAGTTGGGGAGGACATGGTGGACCACATAATGTTGTTGTAAAATCTGATAGTATTAATAAAGGTCATTGGTATGCAATTACATCTGTTCAAACAAGTTTACCATTTCTGATGTATGAATCCGCAAATGGATTGGATAATCTTACTAACAAAGATTACCCTATGTTTGCATATTCTATATCATGTTCAATAACACCTTTTGATGATTTTGAAAGCTACTCACAACTTCCGAATATGGGGCAATCTTTTACCTTGGGTAAAGACTATGGCGGCCCTGTACTTGTAGGAAATACAAGATATGGGTGGGTCGGATTCTCTGCGGCAATGCAAAGGAAATTCAATAAAGGTATGATGATAGAACCCATGGTTGGATATGCACAGAATTATGCAAAAATGAATTATTATAATCATTTTTTGCGACATAGTTCCAACATAATAGGGTGTCCTAATATTCGCATCTGGACTGACATTCCAAAGCTGTTTTCGGCATCCCTTTCTTATTATTTAAACAATTATGTTATCTTAGCAAATAGCTCAATTATGGATGCAGAAATAGGAATTCGTGACATAACACAAACAAATGAAGTAATAAACAATGTTAGTTTCAATCCTTCGCAAGGTCCAAAGATACTTGCAAATGTTGAAAATAATCTTGTTACTTTAACTGGCAATAATTGTCTGCCTCAGATTATGCCGTTGACCATTCAGAATACCACACTTCATGGTAGACACTATGTTTTAGTAAAAGATGTGACTTGTGGAAAGGATGTAAGAAATGAAAACCAAGGGGATGTCATCTTCTGTTCGGATTCTGACTATACTTTTGAAATCAAAGGGACGTTTGAACTGACAAAAGGTGTAGAAATAAGACAAGGAGCGCAATTGAAAGTGATTCCATCAGAAATAAACTATTAAAAAAATACGATTATGAGAAAATCCATCTTATTCATGTTGTCCATGGCTGTGCAGACGGTTCTTTTTGCTCAAGGGTATTTTCCCGAAGGGACTAAATGGACGGAGGTAAGGCTTGACACACTGAAGTATGACAGTTGGTATTCAAAGGTTAGTGACGAGTGGATGCCAAACTTTGAAACCGTAGAATACTATGTGAAGGGGGAATATGTAGAAACAGGGGTGGATGATGGCTATACATATAGGAAGGTATATACAAACGGTCCGGAATGGACAGACTCTCTTACACTTTTAATAAGGGAAGCAGATGATAACATCTGGGTGACAGTACTCGTTCATGACGATTCCGGAAGTTCTCGTCCGCTATGGCCTGGCGAGGCATACCAGTTTGACTGGAACGCTGGAAAAGGGCTTTATTTTAAGGACATACTTTTGTCAAATACGACATCCATTATCCAAAGCTACTTCTATTATGGCATCATAGATGAAATAAAGGAAGGCGACTTCGGAGGTGTAAGAACGCTTAAGTACGTGGATTTAGATGGCAAAGCCCCTGATAATGAACCCAATAGTGCTATAAGTAATATTGGCACGAGAGGTGGCCGCATGATTCAAGGGATAGGCATTACGGAATGGAATGGCAGCGAATGTCTGTTCGGGCCGCCCAACCCGTATAAGGCTCTAACTGGCGAGTTACGCCCTGAGCGTCAGTATCGTTCTATGCTCATTCATTTCGAGCGTGACGGAGAGGTGCTTTATGACATCCAGCCAAAGAAAGAAGCCACCATCGTTAAGGCCGTCATCAAGGAAGAATCTCCGACAGCCCACACCATCTATGACCTTCAAGGCCGCAGCCTGAAAGGTAATCTCTTGAAGGGACTCTATATCCAAAACGGAAGGAAGGTAATGTTGAAATAAAAATGAATCACCGGGACAGGTTTTTGATTCTAAGGAATAATAAACAGCAAATTGCTACATTTAAACAAAAAATGACCGAGGGACTCTAATTTTGCGCTCTGATAGAATATATCCGTGAAGAATTTGCTTTATTACGGCCAAATCCCTACCTTTGTTGTCAGAAGGAGGAAGAGGCCGGCAGGAAAGGGAAACTATCCGTGGGACA
>Ga0247611_10002420_pt1 | contig 30156 bp, 23 predicted proteins | sample 177DNAGHGhighgp2_FD_192422 | JGI IMG/M metagenome (GOLD analysis project Ga0247611, IMG submission 192422) | Sheep rumen microbial communities from Palmerston North, Manawatu-Wanganui, New Zealand - 1770 DNA GHGhigh gp2 | ecosystem: Host-associated > Mammals > Digestive system > Stomach > Rumen... | reverse complement strand
CACTCGCTGCAGGGCGGTGATGGCGCGTTCTCGCCGCTCGCGTGCGCCGACGCTGGTGTTGTACATGAGCGGCAGTTCCACGTTCTCGACAGCGGTGGTCTTGGCCAGCAGGTTGTAGCTCTGGAACACGAACCCGATCTTGCGGTTGCGGAGCACGGCGCGCTGGGCCTTGCTCATCGTGCGCACCGGCGTGCCGTCCAGTCGGTACTCACCGCTGGTGGGTGTGTCCAGGCAGCCCAGGATGTTGAGCAAGGTGGACTTTCCCGATCCCGAGGTGCCCATGATGGTGACAAACTCACCCTCGTTGATGGTGAACGAGACATGGCGCAAGGCATGGACCGTCTCCTCGCCCACGGTGAAGTCACGGCTGATGCCGTCAAGTTCTATGACTGGTTTAGGTGCCATCACTGTTTCTTTTTGTCATTTTTCTTGGATATGGCATCCTTGGCCTGCTGGGCCTTGTCGACAATCTCAAAGCTTTGCACCACGGTGGTGCCCTCCTCGAGGCCGCTAACGATCTGGGTGCGCACACCATCACTCACGCCGGTCTCCACCTTGTGGGCCGTGAGGACGTTGCCGTCGAGGGTCCACAGCTTCTTGTCGGCATCGATGTCCTTGATGACATACTTATCGCCAAACAGCTCGGGCTCGGGAGTGAAGCGAAGGGACGCTGCCGGCACGCTCATCACGCCGCTGCGCTCCAGCGTGTAGATGGTGATGCTGGCCGTCAATCCCGGCTTGAGCTTGAGGTCGGCATTGGGGGCGCTGATGACCACCTCATAGGTCACCACATTGTTGGTCGTCACGGGGTTCTGGCGCACCTGCTTGACGGTGCCCGAGAACACGTCGTCGGGGTGGGCATCGACGGTGAAGGTCACGCGTTGTCCCTCGCGCACCTCACCGATGTCGGCCTCGTCGACCTTGGCGATGCACTGCATGTCGGTCAGGTCACGCGCGATCTTGACGATCGAAGGAGTGCTGAACGACGATGCTACTGTCTGTCCCTCCTCGACCGACTTGCTGATGACCACGCCGTCGATGGGCGAATAGACGGTGGCATAGCCCAGGTTGGTCTTGGCACGCGCCACATCCTGCTGAGCTATCCTGACGCTCTCCTGCGCCTTGCGGTAGTTCTCGAGGACCACGTCATACTCCGATGTGCTGATTAGTTCCTTCTGGTGTAGTTCGGCATAGCGGCTGTAGTTCTTCTTCTGGTAATCCAGCTCGATCTGGGCCGAGCGCAGCCGGGTCTGAGCCGTCGACAGGTCGCTCAGCAGGTTGGTACGGTCCAGCTCGGCGATGATTTGGCCACGCTTGACCACGCTGTTATAGTCCACATACAGCCGCGTGACGATACCCGATACCTGGGTACCCACATCGACGGTCTTGACTGGCTCGATCGTTCCCGTGGCGGTGATGGCTGTGCTGATGTCACCTGGCTCGACTTGCGCGGTCTGGAAAGTGATGACCTCGTTGTGGCCTTTTCTTGAGACCATCGCGATGATGCCTGCAATGAGCAGCAGTGCCACCACCCCCAGGATGATTTTTGTCCTCTTTTTCATATTTTATTTTTAGTTTTTAGTGTGGTTACTAATGCCTAAAACCTGATGGCCTCGCCGTTGTAGTACTTGAGCAATGCGATGTTGAGCAGTGCCTCGTACTTGGCCCGCAGCATCTGCTGGATGGCTGCGCTGAGCTTGGTCTTGTCCTGGGTGAGTTCGACGATGTTCTTCAGCCCCAGTCGGAACTGCTCACTGGTGAGGTCATAGCTCTCGCGGCAATAATTGACGTTCTCCTGTGCCGCGAGGTAGCGCTGCTGGTTGTTGCGGGCCTGCAGCCAGTAGTTCTCGATGCTCTTCTGCAGGTTCTTCTGTGTCTCGACCATGTCGAGGTAGGTGTTCTCGCGCTCCAGACGTGCCCGCGCGACAGCATTCTTGGTCTTGCCGTGATCCCAGATGGGGATGCTCATGGTGACACCGATGCCGTTGTTCCATTGCGTCTTCAACTGGGTGAACATGTTGCCATTGCCCGATGAGTTGGTCGTGCTTAGGCCCGCGTTGGCATAGATTGTGGGTTTGTTGCCCGCCTTGGCAAGGTCCTCGTTGATGTAGGTCCTGTCCATGGCCAGTTGTTGCGCCTTGAGTTCGGGGCGTGTGCTCAGGGCGTGCTCATAGACTTGTTGCTTGTTGGGCAGTTCGGCCAGCACGTTGTTCTCCAGTGTGGGATCGGCGAGCAACAGCGATTCTTCGCCGTCGAGCTCCATGAGCTGCTTGAGCTGCAGCCTGAAGCCCTCGAGAGTCGTCTCGTCGGCAACTTTCTGGTATTTGTCCTGTACCAGCTGGGACTCAAACTGCGACACGTCGGCTTTGTTGAGCAGCCCCGCGCTCTTGCGCGCCCGCGCCTGCTCCAGTTGAGTCTGTGCCAGGGCAATGAGTTCCTCGTCGTGTTTCACGGCATCCTGTGAATAAAGGATCTGGACATACAGCTGTGTGATCTGTTCCTCGATGTTCAACTCGCTGGCCGCCACTTGCAGCTCGGCGATTTGTGAATTGATCTCGGCCAGCTTGATATTGTTTTTGGTCTGTCCGCCATTGTACAGGTTCATCGATGCACTCACGCTATAGTTGCCGCTGTAGCTGTTCTTGTTGCTGAAGGAGACCACCTCCGAGCCGATGACGCCACTATAGCTCTGCTGGAATGGGCGGTTACTCACATACTGGCTTGTCGAGAAGTCCACCGTGGGCAAGCGGTTACCCTTGGCATCCTTCACATCGAGTTGAGAGCTGCGCACTCTCACCTTGTTGCGCTGCACGGTGATGCTTTGCTGCTTGGCCCAGTCGATGCAGTCCTGCAGGGTCCAGGCAAAGGGTTTCTCGGCCGTGGTGGCTTGGTTCTGAGCCACGGCATCGGTCGCCATGAGTGCAAGGCATCCTGCCAGGATGAATTTACCGATAGTGTTCATGTGTACAAAATATCATTATTCTAATAAAGTTGTTTTTATGTCTTAGACGCAATTAAGGGCAAAAAAGCTTCACAGATTTCAAAAAAAAAAGGCTGATGCTCATTTTTTAAGTGTAGAGAGGCCAAATCCATCGGGTCCATGTGAATTATAGGCAGCAAAAAAGCGTGTGTGCATCGGTTTGATTGGATGGGTTTGCTGGCCCCAAAAGAGGTTTTTGGACCACCGTCTGAGCCCTAAAACGTACTTATAAGGGGCAAAATCCCTTAATTTTAGTAAGGTAGAGAATAAAATCTTGGTTTTTTTGTGCATCACGTTAAGAAAAAGATGTATATTTGCAGGCTGAAAAATGACGTTTGAAGCGAAATTAACAAAAATTAATTAAATAATTCACAATTCAAAAAATGCAAACTAAAGGTTTTATTAGAGTCCTTACTTATGCATTGATCTTGATTTGCTTGTTCTATCTGTCGTTCACCGTTGTGAGCACTCACTACCAGAACAAGGCAGAGCAGAAGGCTCTTGCTGCTGCAGGCATTAAGAGTGCCGACACCAGCAACGAAGACTACAAGAATGCGTTGAATGGGTATCTGGACTCTCTCGCTAATGAGAAGGTGTACCTCGGTTACTACACTTTCCAGCAGGTTCGTGAGAAAGAGTTGGGCCTCGGCCTTGACTTGAAGGGTGGTATGAATGTGACACTGCAGATTTCAGTGCCCGACATCTTGCGCGCTCTTGCGAACAACAATCCCGACAAGAAGTTTAACCAAGCCATCGACAACGTGATGAAGAACCAGACCGCTCAGGACGACTTTGTGGGCTCCTTCTGCAAGGAGTACAAGAAGTTGGCCCCCGAGGGCAATCTGGCTCAAATCTTCCGCGGTATCGAGCGCATCAAGGAGAAGCCCAATGTTAATGAGCGAGAGGTTCAGTCCATCCTCAACGACGAGGTTAACGCCATGGTGGACAACTCCTACAAGGTGCTGCGCAACCGTATCGACCGTTTTGGCGTGGTACAACCCAATATCCAGAAGCTGCAGAGCACTGGCCGCATTCTGCTTGAGCTCCCCGGTGTGAAAGAGCCGGAGCGTGTACGCAAGTTGTTGCAGGGTGCCGCTAACCTGGAATTCTATGAGACCTATACCCTGGCCGATGTTGTGGGCTCGTTGCGTCAATTGAGCGATCAGGCTCATGCCAACGGCACTGCTGCTCCTGCCGCTGAGGAGACCGCTGCTGCCGACAGCACTGCTGCTGAGGAGACCGCTGCCGCTGCCACCGACACTGCCAAGGCTGCCGCTGCTACCCAAGCACCCAAGGCTGCTGATGCCAAGAAGGCTGCTGATGCTGCCTTGACGCTGGCTCAGCTCACGGGCTTTGAGGCCCTGGCCAGCGCTCAACCCGGCTCGCCTGTTCTGGGCTATGTGGGAGTTGCCGACACCTCCGCAGTTAATGATATCATCAACTCGCCTGTTGCCAAGACAATCCTGCCCGCCGACCTGAAGCTGGCATGGACCGTCAAGCCCGAGAAGATGCAGGGAGGCCAAGAGGCATTCCAGCTCATCGCACTGCGCACCGTCAACGGTCAGCCCGTGCTCAATGGTGATGTTGTTACCCGCGCAACAAGTGAGTATGACAACCTGCAAGGTCAGGTCGTGTCGATGACCATGAACGATGAGGGTGCCCGTCAATGGAGCCGCATCACCGGTCAGAACATCGGCAAGGCTATCGCCATCGTGCTTGATGACCAGGTTTACTCGTTCCCCAACGTGAACTCGCAGATTGATGGTGGTCGCTCACAGATCAGTGGCCGCTTTACTGTCGAGGAGGCTGGTGACCTTGCCAACGTGCTCGAGTCGGGTAAGATGGTAGCACGCGTCAATGTGGCCAGCGAGAGCGTGATTGGCCCGTCGCTGGGTAAGGAATCCATCCGCAAGGGTCTCATCTCGTTTATCGTTGCCTTGATCCTGTTGATGATCTTCATGGTGTGCACCTATGGCGTTTACGCGGGCAACATTGCCAACTTGGGTCTGTTGATGAACCTGTTCTTCACCATGGGTATCCTGGCATCGTTCCAGAGCGTGCTCACCCTGCCTGGTATCGCCGGTATTGTGCTGACGCTGGGTATGGCGGTGGATGCCAACGTGCTGATCTTTGAGCGTTGCAAGGAGGAGTTGCGCGCCGGTAAGGGCCTGAAGGCTGCCGTGAGCGATGGTTACAAGAATGCATTTTCGGCCATCTTTGACTCCAACTTGACCACCATTATCACCGGTATTATCCTGATCCTGTTAGGTTCCGGTCCCATCCGCGGTTTTGCCGTTACCCTCGTGATCGGTATCTGCTGCTCGTTCTTCACCGCAGTGTTTGCGACCCGCCTTGTGATGGAGCACTTTGTGAACAAAGGCACCTTTGACAAGATGACCTTTAACACGAGCCTGACACGTCACTTGATGGAGAACGTGCAGTTTAACTTCATGGGCGCTGCCAAGAGGACTTCGATCGTTGTTATTGCCTTGATCGTTCTCTTCGGTCTGCTGTTCGGCCTGCGCGGTCTGAACCGTGGCATCGACTTCTCGGGTGGCCGCAACTTTGTGGTACAATTTGACCATCCCGTTTCAACCCAGGCTCTGGACGCTCAGCTCGAGTCGCAGTTCCCTGGTGCCACTACATCGGTAATCACCATCGACAATGATACCAAGGTGCGTGTGTCGACCAACTACAAGATCAACGATCCCAGCGAAGGCGTCGACGATGAGATCATGAACAAGCTCTATGAGGGCCTAAAGAGCGATCTGGGCTCGATGAGCAAGGAAGACTTCAGCATGTCGAACGAGGAAGTGGGTGTAGTCTCGAGTGAGACCGTCGGCCCGAGCATTGCAAGCGACATGACCCGCCAGGCCATTTGGGCTGTGCTGTTCTCGCTGCTCGCCATGGCACTGTACATCCTGTTCCGCTTCCGCAACATCGCATTCTCGATTGGTGCACTTGCAGCGGTTGCCTTCACCTCGTTTATCGTCATCGGCTTCTACAACCTGCACGGCCTGCTGCCCTTCTCGATGGAGATTGACCAGACCTTTATCGCTGCTATCCTGACCGTAATCGGTTATCAGGTCAACGATACCGTGGTTGTGTTTGACCGTGTGCGCGAGTACCGCACGCTCTATCCCAAGCAGGATCTGTACACCACCTTCAACAAGGCCCTGTGCAGCACCCTGTCACGAACCATGATGACCTCTATCACGACCCTGCTCGTGCTGTTCATCATGCTGTTCCTGGGTGGTGAGTCGATCCGCAGCTTCATCTTCGCGATGATCCTGGGTGTTATCATCGGTACGTGCTCATCGCTGTTCATTGCATCGCCTGTGGCTTACTGGATTGCCCGCCGCAGCGACCGCAAGGAGGCAGCTCTTGCCACCGCCAGGAAGTAATTCACCTCTTGGACCCATCAATGACCGGCTGGTGTGCCGGCCGGTCATTTTAAAGATGCTCCTGTAGTTCAATGGATAGAATGGAGGTTTCCTAAACCTTAGATTTGGGTTCGATTCCCAGCGGGAGTACAACGAAATTCCGCTAATCACTTATTTATTAGGTGGTTAGCGATTATTTTATATTTGCTAATTACTGAAAAGTTGCACAAAAATTGCACTTTGTTTGCTATTGCTTGCTTTTTGGGGCCGCGTCGCGGCTTCCCAGGTGGGCGATTTTCCTTTTATTGGGTTGGTGTCCCCTCCCTCTTTAATGGACGGCCCTTATTATCCAACCCTCGCGCCGCATTTATCCGCGTCACTCTCTCGATCTCGGCCTCATGGTATTGCCTCGCCCGTTCTCGGTCTCCTGGGCCGTAACCCCAGCACGGGGCGGGTTCATTCGTAACTACACCAACAAGCCAGGCGGGCAGGGGCGCGGCTGCATCTAATTCCGGCCGTCCCTTTTCCTCAATGGGTGTGCCTCCCATCCACAAAAATTCATTGTGGGTGTTGTAATAGTCTATTCCCGGCTGCATCTCATCGGTGGCCCTGGTTATACCTTTGTCGAGGCGGTGGCGTTCTATGAAGTCGCGCCAGGCGGCGCGGTTGGCCTCGGCGATCGGCCCGGCTTCATCCAGGAATTGGCCCCCGGTTATCGGCTCGCAATCCTCACTATCAACGCCAATTAGTTTCATGCCGCAATCATCATCGCACAACGGCGGACCGTTTCTTTTCTTGTCGCGATCTGCATCGGCCCAATTAAAACCCTCGGTTAAGCAATATTCAAAGTATTTGCATGGGTAGAAATCGGCATCGAGGCGGTGGCGCAAGTCCATGAATTCAACAAATAACGGGTGCCAAACGGCAAGGCCGGGCGGCTTGAAGTGGGCAACAAACCAACTCGCGCCCTTATCGCGGCGGGGCGTAATCATCGCCTTTAATCTCTCTCGGTCACTCATTACGGCGGCGGTTTATATCGTCCACTTTGGCGGCGATCCTGGTTATTGCCTCATCGCTCGCGGTGTCAAGCAAACGGCCCAGGGCCTCGGCCTCGGCTTCCAGGTATTCGTCAAGTGTGGCTTTTGGTAGCACAAACGCCAAAAGATTAGTTACAGCTTTAACCCGGTCGAGGGGTTTTAATTCGTCCAGGTCTGCACCCAGGCGGGGCAGGTTCTTATCAAGTACGGCCCGCAGCTGGTCGAGTAATGCCCCCTTTAACTTGTCCCGCGATCCCCTGGGGCGGCCATGAGGGTTCCCGCTTTGTCCTTTTTGAAAAGCCATTGTTATTGATGTTGTTTTCGTTGTTCTTGATTGTTCTTTACAACTGCAAAGGTAATGCGCAAATCGAGGGCGGCGCGGTTTTGCTGAAATCTCGCCCCGGGGCGGGGTTCAAGAATGTTGCCTTTGAGGCCATTTTTGTCGCAGGTGGCACAACTATACACCGCGACGATAAAAAGCCCGTGGCGGTGCCCCCTGGTGGCTTGTGTGCCAAATTTTGGCACTAATATGGCCCCAACTCCTTTAGTGCTATCTCTGCAACGTCGGGCGCAAGTTTTCCGTCCCGGGCCATAAAATAGAATTCCCTTGGGGACATGGTCGGCAAGCTTGGGGCTGCAACTTCATCCGTAGTGGTAACGGCATATTCGTTGCGCTCTGCTTCTCTCTGCTTGAGGAATTTATTAAAGCCATCCATGATGTATAGCGGATCGATGGTGCCGTATATCCTCCCATAGTCAGCATTTCCCAGCCTCCAAAAAAATAGCATAAATTCAGTCACTTTCAAGTGCGATTTCATGCTTAGACGCTGCGCCACTCCCATTATTTGGGTGCTGCTCATGCGCCCTTTTCCGCAGTACTCTATGAAATAATCTAATAGCGCACACAACCAAGTTATATCTGCATCGCCCCCAAAAGCAAAGCGGACATCTTCCAGGGTTGGGGCGGTACCGCAGTAGGCCCGTCCGGGGTCTTTTGCTACGGCGATCATTGCTTGAGGGCAAAACGTTTCTTTGAAACGCATAAGACTACCAAACTGCGTCATCAATGCCTGCGCTTTCTCCGTTGTTCCCGGCCTCTCGGCTGGGCCATTCTCGCAGTTGCCCAAGTTCTGTATCGCACTGCTTAGTTGTCGATTTATTGTTTTCATTGTTGTAAGTGTGTTTGTGGTTAAACTCATTTTCTTTATCGCACCAGGAATCGAACGCAGCGCGCCAATCGGCCATCATTGCGCCGTTGCTCATCTTCCAGCCTCGGGCAGCATAGTAATTGATAAATTTCTTTGCTATACCATCGTCTAAGGCTCCATTAGCATGAGTAGAAAAATAAATCACAACATCCTCAAGTGAGGGCGGGCGAAATGTATCATTATCCCTCTTCCCCTCTTTATCATTATCTTTTTCTTTATCATTATCGTTATCATTATTAGCTTGACTTTGGGTTAACTTTGGGTTAACTTTTCTTTTTCCTTTGTTGTTGGTGTTGCCTTTAGGTGCTCCACCTTTGCAGCCGTTTTCATATTGTGCCCAGCTTTTGCGAAGAATGGGCCGGGCTCCAAGCCAAAAGAAACGAGTATAATTGTTATAGTTGCTTTTGTCAAAATCGGGCTCTTTTTTGTTGAAAGCATAGTCAAGTAGTACTTCGTACATTTCTAACCTTGCTTTGGGATCGTCACACGCGCTAATTTGCTCATAGAATGAGCGATAGAATGGGATATATTCTCTATCTGCCATAATCGTAATAATTTAGTCGCGGCTGCCCTCTATTTCGCAAAGAATTAGTAACTTTGCGTTGGTCTTTTGGTGGTCATTATGTTATAGTGGGGCAGCCCGTCGGGGTTGCTCTTTACTTTACGGCAAATGCCTCTATATCCTCGCGGCGGTAGCGTACTTTGCTACCCACTTTAATGCAAGTGAGGTAGCCCAACTTATTCCAGCGGTGCAAGGTGGGCTTTGTCACTCCCAGGTATTCGCATACTTCGTCGCGGGTCATTAATTCCCTGGATCGCTCCACTTCAACGGGTGCCGGAGCCGTGGCGGTTCCATTCTCCACAAGTTCGTTTACTAACTCTCGCAGGTCGGCCAGCGATACTACTACATTCACATTGGCGCGCTCATCGCGCAAAAGGTCTTTAATGGTGTTACCCATATTGTTTTGACGGGCTGCCCCTGGTGGCTCTTTCGGGTTCCCGTGTGGCAAGTGTGTGGCATGGGCGTGAGCCGTTATTATTAAATGCCCTCCCCGCGTCATTCGACGATGGGGCCCAACCTACTCACTCCCGGCGGGAGTTTACAACAATCATGCCCCACTTGCAACTGCAAAAGAATATAAAATTTTTTCTCGTTTCACAAAATATTGAAATCTCAAAATGGCGCATTTTGCCCTTATCGGTTGTAATACTCTGTTATTTAATGAATTATCATTAAATTTTATCTTATTCTCGTAAATAGAAAAAATAACCCCGTCCCAAAGCGGGGCGGGGTGTCGGTCGCTGGGCTGTCCCGCGACGTTAGCGGCGTGCGGCCTCTTGCTCTTCAAATTTCTTGATCATGCGCTCGGCGTTTTCATCCTCCGTTACCTTGATATAGGTTAAAAATGCCTTTTCGGTTTGGTGGCCCGTTATCCTCATAATCATGAGGGTTGGGAAATCGCGCTTATATAGATTGGTCGCAAAGGAACGGCGGGCGGTGTGAGCCGTGACGCGTTGCCACTCTTTGAGCCCGGCCAGCTTTGCAACCTCTTTGACGTATTCATTAAATTTTTGGTTAGCGATGGGGCGCGGCAAGTTGTAGCCGTACTTTTCAAGTATCGCGCGCACGGGAGCCAAAACGGGAATAGTAACCTTTGCCCCGGTCTTTTGTTGCACGATCTTGAAATATTCGCGCCCGTTCATGGTGGTAATGTGCTTTTTGTCCAGCTTGTCGAGGTCGCTATATCTGCACCCCGTCCAGGACAACAAAATAAATTGGTCGCGCACGCGGTCGAGGTAGTGCGCGGCGATGGGCTGGGCGGCGATGGCTTCAAGCTCGCTTTCGGTCAGGTAGATGTTATCCACCTCTTCGGCCAGCTTTGCACACTTTTTCGGGGCCACAAATTCGCAGGTGGCGCGCTGGGCCAGGGGCAAGGAATTGATAACGGCCTTTAGGCTCTTAATGAAGTAGCCGATAGTGTTAACCTTGTAGCCCTGCTTTTCCAGGAAATTGACAAATGAGTTATAGAAAACTTCGTCAAGTTCTATTACCTCCATATCGTCGCGGTTGTAGGCTTTGAGGTACGCGAGTACCTGGTTTTGAAGTTGCCTATATTGAAAGATTGTGCGCGGCGCGATGTGTACCCCGTTGGGGTGGCCTTTGCGCTTCACTACCTTATTGGGGGCTGCCTCGATAAAAGCCTCGATCGCTTCTTTTAGTGTCTTTGGCCGCTCCACCTTTGGCGCGTACTTATCCGGGTGCAAAATGTTATCCACCTCGGCGGCAAGCCACTCTTTGTTAATATCCTCTTCGGGGGTGGCGGTGGCCCTGCTTAAAACCTCGGCGGCAAGGGTGGCCAGGGTCTTATTTACTTCGGCCATTTCTTCAACCTCCCAGGGCTTGATAAATTTGCGGGTGGTATCGTTGCATTGTTTGGCCTCACTCCAATATTGACGATAAACGAGCACGCCGGGCACTTTGGTTTGCACTCTTAAGCTGCTATTCATTGTCAACTTGATAGTAACTTCGGGACGATCGCCCCCTCTCTTGCCGATTATAAATTTAGTAGTTGCCATAATTGATTAACTTTTGTGCTGCAAAGATACTGAAAAGTTGCACAAAAGTTGCACAAAAACGATACTTATTTTAATCTCGTTTAATTTGTTTAACTCTTTTGGCTATTGTAATAGACTGAATATCAAGTTAGATGAAATGAATTAAAGAAAATAGGGTTAAATTATGGGTACTCCCAGCGGGAGTACAAGTGAGTGCTGTCAGTCATCGTGACTGGCGGCACTCACTCTTATTTGGGCTGGCATTAATGAAATCGGCTCAGCGGAAATATAAAGAAATCGGCTCAGCGGAAATAGACTGGGGGCTGTAGTGAGGTAAACGACCACAGCAAGGCCGCGGGCCTTGCCGAGGTCTTTCGACCTCATGCTTGCCCCCGCTAATTTTCCGCTGAGGGCCTTTTTCGGCTGAACTGTGATACGCGTGAAGCCAATCAGGTGTTATGGTGCATATCCCAAAAATGCCCAAGCGGTATCGCTCAGGCATTTTTTTGAGTGTAGGGTGTAATTGGCTTACTTCTTGAAGTAGCGGTTGTACAGTCCGGTAAAGCCTTGGCCGTGGCGTGCCTCGTCGCGGGCCATCTCGTGAACGGTGTCGTGGATGGCATCCAGGCCCTGGGCCTTGGCGAGCTTGGCGATGCGGGTCTTATCCTCGCAGGCTCCGGCCTCGGCTGCCATGCGCTTCTCGAGGTTGGTCTTGGTGTCCCAAACGACCTCGCCCAGCAGCTCGGCGAATCTTGATGCATGGTCGGCCTCTTCAAAGGCATAGCGCTTGAAGGCCTCGGCAATCTCGGGATAACCCTCACGATCGGCTTGGCGAGCCATAGCCAGATACATGCCCACCTCAGAGCACTCACCCTCAAAGTGTGCCCTCAATCCTGCAAGGATTTCGGGGTCAACGCCCTTGGCCACACCGATGACGTGCTCGGCGGCATAGGTTACCTCGCCTTCCTCGTCTTTTACTTCCTTGAACTTCTCGGCGGGTTGTTTACATTGTGGACATTTCTCGGGGGGTGTGTCACCCTCGTGTACATAACCGCACACTGTGCAAATCCATTTCTTAGCCATAATAAAAGAATAGTTGATGTCGTTAATGAGTAAGTTAAACAGATATCACATTATATATATAATGTGTGTTGATTCGATTGTAGGTCCTTGACCTGGTGGTTGTGACGTTACTCGGTCACTTCCTCAAAGTCCTCGGGTCCAACGCCGCACAACGGGCACTCTTCGGGAGGTGTGTCACCCTCATGGATGTAACCACACACAACGCATTTCCATTTTTTCATTGTCGTGAATTGTTTTTGTAAAGGGTTTATATAAATTACTTTGTTGGTTACAAAGTTACGTCATTATCAAGGTATATTCCAAATTTTTTATTCTTTTTTATGAAAAATCCCCGCAGTGCCATAATGACACTGCGGGGTTGTCTTGAAAAGGATAGTTGTGATTAGCCGTTGTGCTTCTTCATCACCTTGATGAGGTCGAGCATCTTGTGGCTGTAACCAATCTCGTTGTCATACCATGATACAACCTTGACAAACTTGTCGGTGAGGTAAACACCGGCGTCGGCATCAAAGATGGAGGTGAGGGGGCAACCCAGGAAGTCGCTGCTAACGACCTTGTCCTCGGTATAACCCAGGATACCCTTGAGCTCGCCCTCGCTTGCCTTCTTCATGGCAGCGCAGATGTCCTGCTTGGTTGCGGGGTTCTTGAGGTTGACGGTGAGGTCAACAACCGACACGTCGAGCGTGGGGACGCGCATCGAGATACCGGTGAGCTTGCCATCGAGTTCGGGGATCACCTTGCCCACAGCCTTGGCGGCACCAGTGGAGCTGGGGATGATGTTGCCACAAGCGGCACGTCCGCCGCGCCAGTCCTTAGCGCTGGGTCCATCGACGGTGCGCTGTGTAGCGGTTACCGAGTGCACGGTTGTCATCAGACCGCTCTCGATACCAAAGTTGTCGTTGAGGACCTTGGCGATGGGAGCGAGGCAGTTGGTGGTGCAGCTGGCGTTGCTGACGATGGTCTGTCCTGCGTACTTGTCGGTGTTCACGCCGCACACGAACATGTCGGCCTGACGTCCGTCGTCACCCTTCTTGCTGGGAGCCGACAGGACAACGTACTTGGCACCAGCCTTGAGGTGCTTCTCGGCGCGGTCCATAGTCAGATAGAAACCGGTGGATTCAACGATATACTCGGCTCCGATTTCGCCCCAAGCGATGTTCTCGGCATCCTTCTCGGCAAAGATGCGGATATGCTGGCCGTTGACGATGAGTTCCTTCTTGTCCATGTCATAGTCAACAGTGCCGTTGAAGCGGCCATGCATGGTATCATACTTGAGCATATAGGCCATGTAGTCAACGTCGAGCAAGTCGTTGATACCTACTACCTCGATGTCGTTAACATTCTCGGGCTCAAAAGCTGAACGGAAAACAAAGCGACCAATACGTCCAAATCCGTTAATACCGATTTTAATTTTCTCCATAATGCTTTTTTTAATGAATTTTTAATTATTAATGCAGATATATAAATTTCATTTCATTTTTTTACTATCTTTGCAATGGCGTTAGTGTTATTTCAACCGCAATTGCACGTGCAAAGTTAGCAATAAAAAATGATATGATGTTGGCTTTGAGTGACAAATTGCCAGAAATGAGGCATTATTAAGAATGTTTAATACTCAATGGTACTTTTAAAGGGACTTGTATTATACCTTTATATTAATTTTTAAAAACTGTAAAATTATGGGTTTTGTAAAAGAATTTAAGGAGTTTGCCATGAAGGGCAACGTGATGGACATGGCTGTCGGTGTTATCATCGGTGGTGCGTTTGGTAAGATCGTTACCTCGCTGGTTGACGATGTGTTGATGCCTGCTATCGGTCTGTTGACAGGCGGTATCGACTTGTCGGGACTGGAGTATCACCTGCCCCCGGTATCCGAGATGGTGGGCGAGGCCGCATCGGCCGTTGGTGCTGAGGGCGCTGTTGATGCTGCTGCTAGTGCAGTTAATGCTGCCGCAGCCAATGCCGGCGTTGCAGCCGAGGCTACAGGCGCAGTCCTCAAGTATGGAGCCTTCATCCAGAACATCATCGACTTCCTGATCATTGCCCTGTGCATCTTCTTGATGATCAAGTTCATGAACAAGCTCATGCCCAAGAAGGAAGAGCCCGAGGCACCCGCTGGCCCCACTCAGGAAGAGTTGCTGGGTGAGATCCGTGACCTGCTCAAGGAGAAGAAGTGATTCCTTGCCCCTGATCAGTTATTAAAATCAAGCGCGCCCAAGTCTATTTTAGGAGGACTTGGGCGTGCTCGTTTGGTTCGCCTTGCTAACTTTGGTTGATTGTGCTGTGACAATGTGTTGACACAGCCATGGTTAGGGAATCGATGTTAGTCGTTGATTTTTAACAAACCTGTGCGGTAGGCTTTGCCGATGAGTTCGGCAACATTGCGTGAGTTGGTTTTTCGCAGCAATTGCTTGCGGTGATACTCTACAGTGTTAGACGAGATGAAAATTCTCTCGCCAATTTCTTTGCTGTTATACCCTGTTGACAGCAATTCGAGTACTTCCCTTTCGCGGGAAGTCAGTTCAATCTTGGGGGCACTCATAATATATCACATTTTTTGATAAGATGCTAATTTTAACGTACTTGCAAAAATAAAAAGTAAAACCAATTGAGCCAAACAAATTGGAATAAATTTAGGCAAAATGATATCAAAACTATTTATTCCAGTAAAAAAAACTGTCCAAATGCAACGATTTGTTAGTAGATAGTTGCAATTTTGGACAGTAAATTGTAAATTTTTGTGGTCTCCTATCCAGTAAATGTGGATTATAACTTGATGATGGCGGTGTGGTCGTTAATGATGCTCTCGTGCTTGGTGCCGATGTCGTTAAGGTCCTCCAGGATGCTGCGGAGTACAAGTCTGAATGTGCTGTAGATGCGCAGGTGCATTGCCGCCTTGGCCAAAGGTCGCAAGATGCCGCTCACGGTCTCGTTGATCACCTGGTCCACGCCGTTGACCAACTGCTCGATGAGCTGTCGGTTGTCACTGCCTCCCTCATTGCCCTCGGCAAAGGCGATGTAGGCTCTTGTGACAGGCCCTTGCAGGTGCTTGAGTAGCACGTCGGCAATGCCGTCGGGCGTGTCGGGCAGTTTGACATATCGCATCATGAATGGGTGCTTGTCGCTGTAGTTGCCGATGGCCTGACTCACTTCGGGCCAGTAGCGGTTGAGCACGCCTCGTGTCATGGTGGGTATGCAGTTGACAAACACCTCGCGGGCATGCTCGCCAAAAGCGTCATCGGATGGCAGTGCGTGCATGGTCATGGTGCGCAGTTGCAGCTTGCCTGCCGTGGGGTTGCAGGTGGCGATGCGCCACTGGCACGGGTAACCGACGGCCGCGGCTGTAGCCACCTCGACCATTTCTCCCTGGCGGTAGCTGGTCTGGCAGATGTCACTGATGTGCAGGTGTCCCGTGAAGATGACGTGGACGCCGGCCTCGACAAGACGCTGGCACAACTGGCCGGCGTTATCCACCATGTAGGGTGAGGCGAGCGTGTCCTCCATGTGGAAGTGGGGTACCAGGTGGTGGTGCATCATGGCGATGACGCGGTTGCCGCGAGAGGTGGCACGGGAGGCCTGATCGACGAGCCATTGTTGGGTGGAAGCCTCGAGACGGCCACTGGTCTTGCAGTGGTCGCGGGCATCACCGCGCGAGACAAAGGTGTTGAGCCTGTCCATGCAGGCATCGATGGCAAGGACCGTGAGCCCCGGAGCCACATCACGGCAGTAGCTTAACGAGTCGGCATCATGCCGCGAGCAGTCGTCATAGCCCATGTTACGGTAGATGGTGGCAAACTCGCTGCGGGTGATGGTCTCGGCTGGGGTGACTGCGTCTCCGTCAAACACCTTGGCATCGGGGTTGTTGATGTCATGGTTGCCGGGAACGACGAGCACCTGGATGCCGTGATCGACAAGCCGCTGCAATTGCCGAGCCACCAGCTGGTGGCTCACGCGCTCGCCGTCCTTGGTGAGGTCGCCAGTGACGAGCACCAGTTGCGGCTGGGCATCGGTGATCTCGTTGACCAGAGTATCCAGGATCTCGGCGCTCTCACGCAGCATCTTGCGGTCGCGGGTCAGGTATTCCTCAAATGGGGCACCCTCGCTGAGCAGTAATTGCGGAGCCATCACGTGCAGGTCGCTGATGACGGCTATCTTGATCGTTTTGGTATCCATGAATGAAAGATTGTTATTTTGTTGGCTCAAATTTAATATGTTTTTCGCGAAAAAGTTCCTTAAAAACATTTTTTTTGATTTTTACGTCTCTTGACTTGCTTTTGCAAAAGATACTCACTATTTTTGCAGGCAACTGAAATTGTTTGAATGCGCAAGTAACGATTATTCATCAACTAAACATAATTATATTATGAAAACACGAGTGATTATCCTTAGATTGTTGGCCTCACTGCTGGTCACCTTGACAGCCGTGAACGTCAGTGCCCAGGACAGCTACCGCCAGGCGGTGATAGCCTATGACAAGGTCAATGGATCGTTTGATAAAATGAGCACCAGTTTCAAGGGTTTGGGTCAGGCCTTCTTCAAGGATGCCGATGGCGTGGATGTGAACCAGCTCACCGAGCGTTACTTCACCGAGGTTGCCTATGAGCAATACATCGACTTCATGGAATCCATGATGAAGCAGCACAACATCAGCGAGGGCGAATTGACCGATGTCACCCAGCGGTACTCATCGCCACAAGGGAAGACCTTCTTGGCTCATCAGCAAGAATGGGTTGCCGAGATGATGTCTACGTTCTTGGTGTCGTTTTTTGAGAATTCCAGCTCGTTGCGGGAGTCCAACACCGCCCCCGATGTGTCAGCCAATCCCGACATTGACCCGGAGTTTGCCGCGCAGTTCAAGCGGATGTACGGGATGGGGACTTCACAGGAGATACTTGAGAGCATGATGGGGCGGATGTCGCAGGCCGATAGCTCCCAGACCATGCCTGCCGGTGTCATGCAGTGGATGGCTAAAAATTTCTACACCATCGCATTAAACTCGGCCAGCGGGATTCTCACACTCGATGACATTGAGTTCGGAATGAGTCTGTTCTCAACCTCGGGCTATGCCAAACTGGCCAACCCCGCATTCATGAATTTTGATGATTTAAGAAAGAGCATGACTTGGGCAGGCGGCTATATTGAATGGATGAAGGCTCAAGGCGCCCCGCTGCGTGATAACGAGCCGGGAATGGCCCAGAAATTGATCGAGAGCTTCTATGGCCCTAAGGTAGCCGAGAAACTGAAAGGTCTCTTTGGTCCCAAGCATGATGAGGGTAACGGGAAGGATTGAGCTGACCGCTGGCGCTGTGCCATCATTGCGTTCATCCTATCGGCGCGTGCTGCACTGTCCTGCAACACACGCTCTTGAGCCGTGATGTGCACTCAAGGGTGATATTGCAGGCAGCTGTGTCACTCAGGACACACTTTCGAGGGTGATATATTATTAATGTGTGATTAATGTGTATTAATGTGTGACACATCATCATGACTTTTTGCCCCTTGTCGTAGCTGCATTAGCGGAAAATGTTGTAAATTTGCAGGATTAAACCCAAAAAATATAGAATCATGATCAAGAAAATCCTGCTTTCTCTCGCCGCTGTGACAGCAATGACAGCGGCAGCCGACACTGCACCATTGTGGATGCGATATGCAAGCATCTCGCCCGACGGTAACAAGATCGCCTTCTGCTACAAGGGTGACATCTATGTGGTACCCTCGGTCGGTGGACAGGCTGTGCAGTTGACCTCTCAATCGAGTTATGAATCCATGCCCGTGTGGTCGCCCGATGGCACGATGCTGGCCTTTGCCAGCGACCGCAAGGGCAATAACGACATCTATGTGATGCCATCCACTGGCGGACAGCCCAAGCAGCTCACACGCAACAGCGCGGCCGAGACGCCATGGACCTTCAGCCCCGATGGACAGTACATCTACTTCAGCGCTTCGATACAGGACCCTGCCGCCAGCATGCTCTTCCCGAGCGGCCGCCTCACCGAGGTCTATAAGGTGCCTGTCGCTGGCGGACGCACCACCCGCGAGTTGGGTACACCGGCCGAGTACATCTGCTGGAACAAGACGGGCGACTACTTTGTCTACCAGGACCGTAAGGGCGGCGAGGACGAGTACCGCAAGCACCACACCTCGTCAATCACACGCGACATCTGGCGCTATGATGCCAAGACGGGCAAGCATACCAACCTGACTAACATCGGCGGCGAGGACCGCAACCCCGTCCTCAGTCTCGACGGCAAGACCGTCTATTTCCTGAGCGAGCGTAATGGCGGCTCGATGAACGTCTACTCGATGCCCGTTGACCGTCCCAGCCAGCTCAAGGCCGAGACGCGCTTCACGGTCAACCCCGTGCGCTTCCTCTCGATTGCCAATAACGGCACCCTGTGCTTCACCCAGGACGGCGAACTCTACACCATGCGCCCCGGCAGTCAGCCTGCCAAGGTGAGCCTGAGCCTGTGGCACGACGACAGTGACCAGGTGCAGCGCATGTCGCACACGCGCGGAGCGACCGACGCCGCAGTCTCGCCTGATGGCAAGATGGTGGCCTTTGTCGTTCGTGGTGAGGTATTCGTGACCTCGGTCGAGTATAACACTACCAAGCGCATTACCCAGACCCCTGCTGCCGAGAATTGGGTGTCGTGGGGCAGTGACAACCGCACCCTGGCCTATGCCACCGAGCGCAACGGCAACTGGGAGCTTGTGCTGGCCACCATCGCTCGCAAGGATGACCCCAACTTCCCCAATTCCACCCTCATCAACGAGGAGATACTGCTGCCATCGACGACCATCGAGCGCACTCGTCCCTGCTTGTCGCCCGACGGCAAGAAGCTGGCCTTTATCGAGGACCGCTTCTGCCTCAAGGTGCTTGACCTCAAGACCAAGAAGGTGACCCAGGTGACCGACGGCTCGACCTGGTATGAGACCAATGGCGAGTTCAACTACTCGTGGTCGCCCGACGGCAAGTGGTTCACCCTTGAGTTCATCGGCAACCAGCGCGACCCCTACACTGATATCGGTATCGTATCGGCCAACGGCGGTCCCATCACCAACATCACCGGCAGTGCCTACATCAGCGAGGATCCCCGCTGGGTCATGGAGGGCAACGCCATCATGTTCCGCAGCAACCGCTACGGCATGCGCAGCCACGCCTCGTGGGGCTCGCAGGACGATGTCTTCCTGGCATTTGTAAACCAGGAGGCGCTCGACCGCTACAACCTCAATAAGGAAGACTATGAACTGCTCACCGAGGCCGAGAAGGAAGCCAAGAAGGTCGAGGACAAGAAGGCCGAGGAAGCCAAGAAAAACAGCAAGAAGTGCAAGAAATCTACAGCAGCCGACGCCAAGCCTGCCGCCAGCAAGGATATCAATGTGGAACTGGATGGCATCGAGGATCGCATCGTGCGCGTGACCCCCAACTCGAGCAACATCTCGGGCTGCATGGTCACCCCCGACGGCGAGTCGCTGTACTACCTGTCGGCCTTTGAGAAGGGCTATGACCTGTGGAAGATGGACCTGCGCAAGCATGAGACCAAGCTCCTCAACAAGATGGGCGGCGGAGGTGCCGACATCCAGGCCAGCAAGGACGGCAAGACGCTGTTTGTGCTGGGTTCGAGCAAGATGCAGAAGCTTGCCGTGGCAGGTGACAAGCTCACGCCCATCACCTACCAGGCCGACATGAAGATGGACCTGTTTGCCGAGCGCGAGTACATGTTCAACCATGTGGACAAGCAGATCGAGAAGCGTTTCTACAACCTCAACTATCACGGCTGTGACTGGAAGGCCAACGTGGAGACCTACCGCAAGTTCCTGCCGCACATCAACAACAATCAGGACTTTGCCGACCTGTTGAGCGAATTGCTCGGTGAGTTGAATGCATCGCACACTGGCGGACGTTATTATCCGTCGAGCGGCGAGGCAACAGCCGACCTGGGCCTCATCTATAACTGGAACTACACCGGCAATGGCTTGAAGATCGATGAGATCGTCGAGGGCGGCCCCCTGGCCAAGGCCAAGAGTCAGGTCAAGCCAGGCACTATCCTTGAGAAGATCAACGGTGTGGCCATCGACGAGCAGAACGACTATACCGAACTGTTGAACGGACTCGCAGGCAAGAAGACCCTGCTCTCGCTCTATAATCCCAAGGACGGAAAGCGCTGGGAAGAAGTGGTGAAACCCATCAGCAAGGGAGCCCTGAGCGACCTGATGTACAAGCGCTGGGTGAAGCGCAATGCCCACATCGTGGACAGCTTGTCGGGTGGTCGCCTGGGTTATGTGCACCTGGAGTCGATGAACGACGCCAGCTTCCGTGACCTCTATAGCGACGTGCTGGGCAAGTATAACAAGCGCGACGGCATCGTGATCGACACCCGCTTCAACGGCGGTGGCCGCCTGCATGAGGATATCGAGATGTTCTTCAGCGGCAAGAAGTATTTCACCCAGGTGGTGCGTGGCCGCGAGGCCTGCGACATGCCCAGTCGCCGCTGGAACAAACCCAGCATCATGCTGCAGTGCGAGGCCAACTATAGCAATGCCCATGGCACGCCATGGGTCTACAGCCACGACAAACTGGGCAAGCTCGTGGGTATGCCCGTTCCCGGCACCATGAGCAGCGTGTCGTGGGAGCGGCTGCAAGACTCGTCGCTCATCTTTGGCATCCCCATCATCGGTTACCTGTTGCCCGAGGGCAATTACCTCGAGAACACGCAGCTCGAGCCCGACATCAAGGTGGCTAACAACCCCGAGACCGTCACCGGCGGTGAGGACCTGCAACTCAAGGCCGCCGTTGAGGAACTCATGCGTGAGTGCGGCTTAAAATGACAATTAACCCAAGTGGGCCTCGTTGTGGGGTCCACTTTTTTTAAACTATTTGATATTATGATGGATTTCATTATTAACAACCTGACCGACATCATCGGTTACACAGCAAGCATCTGTCTCATCCTTGGCTACATGCCCCAGGCAATTTACACCATCCGCACCCACGACACCGACGGCATTGCATTGCCCACCTTCCTGATGATGGGCTTGGGAGGCATCTTTTTTGCCATCCAGGGACTGCTTCTCAAGAATTGGCCCTTGTTCATCACCAATGTTATCACGACCATCTCGAGTGGCATCGTGTTTGGCATCAAGATGTACAATGACTACTTCAAGAAATGACAAGCTTGAGACTATATAGCCCTAAAATCCGCAGTTTTCTTGGAAATGTCAAAAAAATGCAGTACTTTTGACAAATTTTTGAAGCAGCCGGCGAGAAAAAGGTAGTTATTTCATTAAATTAACTTAAAAGCGACTGGTTCGCTACTGTGACGAGAAGACAATTTTTACTCTTTATAAATAATTCGTTATGAGACTTAAACTGTTTTTGCTAATGGCACTCATTGCCACTATGCCGTTGATAGCCCAGCAGACGGGTGTGCGCGGTGTGGTAGTGGACGCCAAGAGCGGATTGCCCGTTGTGGGTGCCACTGTATTGCTCGATAATCAGGGCAATGCGGCGACCACCGATGCGACTGGCAGGTTCTTGATCGATGATGCCCGTCAAGGAGCTGATGAGCTCTTGATTTTGGGCTATGGCTACAAGGACTGGTCCCAGTCGGTGACGATCATCGGCAATGTGATCGATGATCTGGGCTCGATTCAGCTCGAGCCTGTGTCATTTGAGACTACCGAGATGCTGGAATATCGCAGTGCGATGGCCGACATGGCGCTGACCGAGTCCCAGCTCGAAGACGAGGAGGGCAATACCCAGGAAGTGGCCTTGCTCAGTGGTGCTACCGACAACCCTTTCTATCAGGCATCGAGTTACACCTTCAGCACGATGCGCTTCCGCATCCGTGGCTATGAGAACCAGAAGACCGAGACCTACATCAACGCCATCCCGTTCAATGATGGTGTTCGCTTCTCGTTCAACTACTCGATGACTGGAGGCCTGAACCAGGCATTCCGCAACAAGACCATCGGTATGGGTTTGGAGGACAACAGCTACGGTTTTGGCGGTATTGGCGGTGCCAATAACATCAAGACCTTTGCTGCCGATTATGCTCCTGGCACACGTTTGAGCCTGGCCTATACCAACGGTAATTACCGCTGGCGTGGAATGGTGACTCACGCAACGGGCCTGAACCAGCATGGCTGGGCCATGACCTTGTCGGCCGTGGCACGCTATGCCGACGAGGGAGTCTATCCCGGCTCGTTCTACAACAGCGTGGGTTACTTCCTGGCGTTGCAGAAGGTCTTCAATCCGCAGCACTCGTTGACGTTGACCACCTTTGGTGCTCCCACCAAGCGCGCTGCCAACTCGGCTGTGTTTGAAGAAGCCTGCAGGCTCATTGGCAGTAACATGTATAGTCCCGACTGGGGCTGGCAGGAAGGCGAGAAGCGCAATTCCCGCGTCGTTGAGTCGTTTGATCCCACTGCAATCTTGAACTGGTTGTGGAAGCCCAATGAGAACACCTCGCTCAACACAGGTTTTGCCTATCACAAGTCATTCTACAGCAAGGCCGCGCTCAACTGGCACGATGCTGCCGATCCTCGCCCCGACTATTACCGCTACTTGCCCTCCTACTATGTTGACAACGAGGAGGCACAGCAGGTCTATGCCGACCGTTGGGCATCCGAGAGCGAGTACACCCAGATCCGCTGGGATGATCTGTACAAGATCAACTGGCTGAACAACTATGATACTCAGCTCTATGGTCCCGAGAATGGTTCGACCTATATTCTGGAGAAACGTCACAGCAATCAGTCGAGCTTCGCACTCTCGACCGTGCTCAACCAGCGCTTCTCCAATCACTTGACGATGCAGGGTGGCGCTAATGCCAACTACACTGTCTCGTCCTACTACAAGACCATCAAGGATCTGCTGGGCGGCAAGTACTGGCTTGATATTGACCAGTACAGCGAGCGCGACTTCCCCGACAATGCCGAGATGGCGCAGAACGACCTTGACAACCCCAACCGCAAGGTGCTCAAGGGTGACCGCTTTGGATATGACTACGACATCCTCACCTTCAAGGGACAGTTGTGGGACCAGTGGGTGCTCAACCTGCCCAAGTGGGAATTGTTTGCCAGCGTTAAGGGAGAGTACTTCCAGTTCCAGCGCGATGGCAAGATGCGCAATGGCCGTGCCCCCGAGAACTCCTATGGCAAGGGCAAGACACACCGCTATGTCACCTATGGAGCCAAGGCCGGTATCACCTTCAAGCTTGATGGCCGCAACAGCTTCACGGGTCACGCTTTCTATGGCACCGAGGCCCCTCGCCCCTATGATGCCTACATCTCGTCGCGCATCAAGGACGACGTCATTGAGTTGAAGGTCGAGAAAGTGTTTGCTGCCGACTTGAGTTACGCAATGAACTACCGCAACTTCAAGGGTATTGTCACCGCATTCTTCACCGACCAGCGCGACAACACCGAGCGCACCGCATTCTATGATGACCAGTACAGCACCTTCTGTAACTTTGCCCTCACTGGCGTACACAAGCAGTACAAGGGCGTTGAGGTGGGCTTGAGCTACAAGCTCTCCCCCTCACTCACCGTGAGTGGTGCTGCCAACATTGCCCGCTACCAGTACAAGAACCGCCCGACCGGCACCCGCAGCTATGAGAACGGTGTGCAGGAGGACGTCACCCAGACGGTTTACCTCAAGAACTTCTATGTGGCCGGTACGCCTCAGGAGTGCTACTCACTGGCATTTAACTGGGCTGGTCCCAAGCAGTGGTTTGTGGAGCTCAATGGTGCTTGGATGAACCGCTCCTATGTGAGCATCTCGCCTGTGCGCCACGTCGTCATGCCCGACCTCTACACCTTTGCCGACAGCGAGGCCGAGCTCGGTCAGATGATCAAGGACATCACGCAACAGGAGAAGCTCAACGAGGCACTCGTGATCAATGCCAGCATCGGCCATGTGATCTACATCAACCGCACGGCATCGTTCAACATCAACCTGAACCTGAACAACATCCTTGACAACAGGAACATCCAGACCGGTGGTTACCAGCAGGGACGCATCGACACCAAGGACTACACCAACACGTCGACCAAGTTCCCCAACAAGTACTACTATGCACAGGGATTCAAGATGTTCTTGAACCTGGGTCTGCGTTTCTAAATTCAAGCATTCAATTTCAATAATCAACAAGATATAAACTAAAACAAAAAATACAACCACTATGAAACGTTTTAATTTCTATCTCAGCCTGATGCTCCTGTTGGTGTTCACCGCTGCTTGCAGTGATGAGTTTGACCAGCCGCCCATGGTTGTCCCCACCGCCGAGCACACTGCCAACATGACCATCGCTGAGTTTAAGGCCAAGCACTGGCAGGACGCCCGCAACTATATCGACACCGTCACCGAGGACGAGATTATCCACGGCTGGGTGACCAGTAGCGACGAGAGTGGCAACATCTACAAGAACCTGTACATCATGGACGAGTCGGGACAAGGTCTGACCATCTCGATTAACCAGAACAGCCTGTATAACAGCTACCGCATCGGTCAGGAAATCGTGCTTCCCATGAAGGGCTACTTTGTGGGCAAGTACAACGGCCAGCAGCAGTTGGGTTATCCCCAGTGGTACGCTCAGGGCAACGCTTGGGAGGCCACGTTCCTGCCCCAGGCCATGTGGGAGTCGATGGTCGAGGTCAACGGCCTGCCCAATCCCAGCATGATCGACACGCTCGAGATCAGCCTTTCCGATATCTATAACAAGAGCGATGTCGAGACCCAGCTCAAGTATCAGTCCCGCCTGGTGCGCATCAATGATGTGAGCTTCAGCGAGGCTGACGGCAAAGCCACCTATGTCGAGGGCGATGCCAGCACCAACCGCACACTCATCGACGACAACAACCGCACCCTGCTCGTGCGCAACAGCAACTATGCCGACTTCAAGAATGACGTCCTGCCCCAGGGCAAGATCGACGTTGTGGGTCTGCTCTACTTCTATGGCACCAACTGGCAGCTGTACCTGCGCAGCGTGGGTGATGTGATGGCTGGCGGAATGGGTGGCACTAAGAATCAGCCCCTCACGGTGGATGAGGCCATCGCCATCCAGAATACCGGCACCAAGGGTTGGGTTGGCGGTTATGTTGTGGGTGCAGTAGCCCCCGAGGTGACCACCGTGACCAGCAATAACGACATCGAGTGGCAGGCTCCCACCACGCTGCCACTCACCCTGGTGATCGCCCCCGACGCCGATTGCAAGGACTACACCAAGTGCATCATCGTGCCGCTGCCCACGGGATCGCAGTTCCGCATCGATGCCAACCTGCAGGACAACGAGTGGCTCTACAAGCAGTACATCAAGGTGAAAGGCACCTTTGCCTCCTACATGGGTGCCGCCGGCATCACCGGCAACACCGGCTCGACCGACGAGTATGTCTTGCCCGCAGCTCCTCCCAAGGATGGTGTGCTCACACTCGAGGAGAACTTTGAGGGCAGCCTGCCTGCCGGCTGGACCGAGGTGGTCTACAGTGGCAGCAAGCACTGGTACTACGCAACCTATCAGAATGATGGCTATGCGGGCATGACTGGCTTCAACGGCAGCAATCCGCCCTATGATGCATGGTATATCTCTCCCGCTATCGATATCAAGAATGCTGCCAGCAAGATCTTGACCTTCAAGTCCGAGACTCGCAGCTATGGCGGCACCAAAACCAAATTTGAGGTTTGCGTGCTCAACTCTTTGGATCCCAAGACGGCCTCTGTCAACGAGAAACTGAACCCCATCCTCGCTGTGGCACCCAACAAGACGGGTACCTATAGCGCCTGGACCGCATCGGGTGATGTTGACCTGAGCAAGTGGGCTAATGGTATCTATTACATCGGCTTCCACTACTATGCCGAGGAGGATACCGAGTATGACACCTGGTGCATCGATGCGGTCACCTTCGGCCTGGGGGGCAGCACGCCTCCTCCCACTCCCGCGATGAGCAACCGTGGCGACTTTGAGACCATGGGCGACGCTCAGGGTCAGTACAGCAACTTCACCTCGACCAATGGTTGGGTGGCCACCAACTGCTGCCTGTTGCAGGGCGGTACCGCCGACAGCAACCCCACCTTCCAGTTCATTGGCTACATGACTGGCAGTGAGACCGAGTTTGCCAAGGCTCCCACCCTCAACGGCAAGACCACCTCGGTGGGAACGCTTGTGTCTCCCGTCATCAGTGGCGGCATGAAAAAGCTCACCTTCAACTATGGTGCAGCATTCAACGAGGCGCAGCTTGCCTTCCGTGTCGATGTGAAGCAGGGTGGCAATGTCGTCAAGAGTTGGGAAGTAAGGCTCTCTACCGTGGCCACCAAGACCAAGTATGAGTTCTCGGAGGCATGTGATATCAATGGCGACTTCACCATCGAGATCACCAACCTGTGCCCGTCTGCAGCGACTGGCAACAAGGACCGTGTCTCGATCTGGAACCTTGTGTGGGAGTAATCACATCTTGACCTAATAACAGAAATCGTCATGATCAAGAAATCATTCTTAATGGCCCTGGCGCTGGTGGCTTTACTGCCAGCGCTGGCCCTGGGCCAGGAGCCCCAGCAGGAGCAGCAGGACCGCCGCTACCTGATGTATGGTGTGATGTTCTACAACCTCGAGAACCTGTTTGACACCATCAACAGCAATGGACAGTATGACAAGGAGTTCTCGCCTCAAGGCGCCCGCCAGTGGAATGGCACCAAATATTGGCAAAAGCAGCACAACATGGCCTATGCCATCAGCCAGATGGAGGTCAAGGGTTCGCCTGCCGAGGGCCCCGTCATCATCGGTGTGAGTGAGATTGAGAACATCACCGTGTTGCAAGATCTCGTGCGCCAGCCCGAGATCAAGGACCGTCGCTACCAGATCGTCCACCACGACAGCCCTGACCGTCGCGGTGTGGATGTGGGACTGCTCTATAACCCGCGCTTCTTCAAGGTGCTGAATGTGACCAACCAGCGCATCAACAAGTATTTGCCCGACTATCCCGAGTTCCGCACCCGTGACCAGTTGTGTGTCACTGGCATGCTCGCAGGCGAGAAGGTGTCCATTCTGGTCAACCACTGGCCCTCGCGACTGGGCGGTGAGGAGCAGTCGAGCTACCTGCGCGAGGCTGCCGGCCGCATGGCTCGCGAGACGATGGACTCGCTGCTGCGCGACGACCCCAACCAGGGCATCATCTTCATGGGCGACTTGAACGATGACCCGCAGAACAAGTCATGCAGCGAGGCGCTCGGTGCCAAGAAGGAGATCAAGGACTGTCTGGGTGATGGCACCTGCTTCAACCCCTGGTGGAACATCCTGAACAAGGGCATCGGTACCCTGGGTTACAAGGGCAATTGGAACCTGTTTGACCAGATCATCTTCACCGACTATTTCTTGAAGCACTACGACAGCAAGGACAAGCCCACCTTGACCTTCTCGCGTGCCGAGGTGCTCAACCGCAAGTTCTTGCGCGGCAACGAGGGCGACCGTCAGGGCTACCCCCTGCGCACCTACTCGTCGGGCATCTTCATGAACGGTTATAGCGACCACTTCCCCACCATGATCTATCTGGTCAAGGAAGTCAAGTGAAATAGCCATTAGGCAATAGATAAAGAAAGGCGTCAGGTAGCCAATGCTTACCTGACGCCTTTCTTTATACCGGGTCACTAACTATAATAGTCCTTGGTTGGTGGCGACAGTAAGCGCCTCGGTGATGCTACGGACTCCCAATCGCTCAAATAGTGCACGCTTGTAGGTCTTGACCGTGTCGAGCGCACGACACATCTTGCCAGCTATCTGGGGCACGGTATAACCCTGAGCCGACAGGATGAGCACCTGTTTTTCCTGGGGGCGCAGAGTGACTGCATTGTGCTCCTGCCAACTGTGGGCCTTGAAGTCATATGCCCAATAATGGGGTTGCCCCTTCTTGTGAAACTCAACATGGCCAGCCGTGGTGTGGGGCGAAAGCGACACAACACACATCGCCAGCCAGGCGCGCCCGTCAGGACCGAGGGCAAACGGCGTGATCTTGTGGTTCACCAGATAACTCCCATCGCTATTGACTATGTGGAAGTCATAGCTCATAAAGCAGCTGCTGCGCTCCTCAAGGGGTGTGTCGTTGAAGCGCTTGAAGCCCACCTCGTTAATTTCGGTAAGCATCAGTTGCTCCTCGGTAGGGACATGGTCGATGTAGAAGTGGTATCCCATCTGCTGCACCTCTTGGGCGGTATGGCCGCAAAGGAACAGCGGATTGCTCGCCACATGCAGGAAGCCCTGCCTGAAGTAATCGATCACATAGATGCTCTGGTAGGTTGCATTGGCCATCGCGTCAATGGCTCGTATCATTGGTTCGAGGTGTCGGTAGCGCTCGTCATCCACACCCTCAACATGGTTGGCCAGCGTGAAGAAATCCTGTATTCTTGCCATAGTTGTCTTTAGTTTTATTGATGCAAAAGTATCAAAACAGCACCATTATCGCAAGTGATTAACCTTAAATAGTATTATCGTTAAGACAGCATCACTCATGTCAAGACAATTTAACACCCTAAAGTGTGAAAATGCACTTCCGTATGCTCAAGGTTGCAACTTTTCACCCTTTTGTGCGTGTCACTATTGAGGGTCGTCACGATAATTTTGCCCTCGACAAACTAATCAAGAAAAAAAGATGATGACTGAAAGAATGATTGTGATGATGGTATCATTGCTCGTGTCGCTTGCTGTAACGGCAACGCCAATTACGGGCCGCGTGCTTGATGAGAAACAGGAGCCGATGGCCTATGCCAACGTGGTGCTGTTGAATCGTGTGGATTCAACTTTCGTGCAAGGCACGGTAACTGCCTATGACGGCTCTTTTGTTCTCAACATTGAGGGTGTTGATGGTATTATAAAAGTTTCGAGCGTGGGTTATACCACAAGGTGCGTCAATGTGCATTCAGGCAACGTGGGCGACATCGTCATGGAGCCTGATGTGGCGATGCTTGGAGAGGTGCTTGTCCAGGGGCAGCGTCCAGCTCACAAGCTGGGCAAAGAGGGCCTGCTCACGACAGTTGAGGGCTCTATACTGAGTAAATTGGGCACTGCCGAGGATGTGTTGCGCAACGTGCCTGGCGTGCAGCGCAAGGCCGACGGGCTGGAGGTCTTCGGCAAAGGCAAGCCGCTCATATACATTAACAATCGCTTGTTGCGTGATGCAAGCGAACTCAACGAGTTGAAGTCTGAGGACATCGTTAGCGTCGAGGTGATTACAAGTCCCGGGGCAAAGTATGATGCCTCGGTGCAGAGCGTCATCCGCATCAAGACCCGCAAGCCGCAGGGTGAGGGTTGGGGTGGACACCTGCGCAGCAGTTTTTTTCAAGGTGAGATGTCGCGCACCTATAGCGCTTTTTTGTGGAATTATCGTCACAACGGTCTTGACGTGTTCGGTACCGTGAGCGACTTTGAAAACGGCTGGTTACAGAAATACCGCATCACTCAAGATGTCGTTGCCGACACCGTCTGGCATCAGGACAATCATGGACGCAGTAAGGGCAATTATAACATCCTGCGCATAGTTTTGGGAGCCAATTATCAGTTCAATGACAAGCACTCAATGGGCATCCAGTATCAGTCCAGTAACCGTCTCAAGGACGATGACCGAGGCTTCTTTGCAGCAGATGTGACTGCCAACGGCAACTTCTATGACAATCTGGAGACCCAGAACAGGGAAAGGACCAAGCACAATATGCCTCACTCGCTCAATCTCTATTATGATGGCGAGGTGGGCAAGACCAGCATTGACTTCAATGCCGACTACTATTTCACCAAGACGCGTGCCACCGAATGGAACTTGGAGGAGAGCCAAGAGATGGAAGACCGAACGGTGACCAGCCTGAACATGGTGCGCAATGAGCTGTTTGCTGGCAAACTCGTGCTATCGTGGCCCCTGTGGGGCGGGAA
>Ga0247611_10002419_pt1 | contig 30163 bp, 38 predicted proteins | sample 177DNAGHGhighgp2_FD_192422 | JGI IMG/M metagenome (GOLD analysis project Ga0247611, IMG submission 192422) | Sheep rumen microbial communities from Palmerston North, Manawatu-Wanganui, New Zealand - 1770 DNA GHGhigh gp2 | ecosystem: Host-associated > Mammals > Digestive system > Stomach > Rumen... | reverse complement strand
CTTTACCAAACTAACTTATTCCTTACCGGGGACTTCATTATTTTTGGCTAGTGCCGAGTTAAATTATATTCTTTTTATTTCACTTAAATCAATATAATTATTGATTATTTACCAATACCGAATAAACGCAACAAAAAAGAACCCAATAGGGTTCTTCTTTCACTATTTTAATCCAAATTCTTTTTCTAGCTCTTTTAGAGTAAGCTTTTTATAAGTTACACCATTATCCCAAATTTCTTCACTGGATAAATCGGTTTCATCATCCCAAATCACTCCACATCTATCCTTACCAACATGAACATCATAATATAATTCATTTTCTTTTAATTAACAAAATTGCTTATATTGTTCAAATAACGGTTTTAAGTCATATTCCTTCACTACTTCATTTTCAAACATAACCATTATTTTATAATCTGGGATTGCCGTAACATTTGATATTTTATGGAACATATTAATACCTTCTTCCTTTAAATTAGCTCTAACAAATCTTTAACATTACAGTTCAATACTTTTGAAAGGTTATATACAGTTAAGGCTGAAGCCTTGTTTATACTCTTTGTTCCTACTTCGTATTCCTGAAGTGTTCTAATATTAACCCTAGCCTTTATCGCTAATTTTCGTTGGGATATATTTAAGAGTTTTCTTCTTTGCTGAAGCCTGGTGACATATTTCTTTTTAATGAGTTTAGAAATCACATTAATAGCTTTTTCTTCGCTTGCTTCATGAAGTGGGTAATATAGTTCACGAATTCTATGGATTGACATTTGTTCGTGAATATACTTATAAGTTAATCCAGTTTTATATTGATAATAAGCAAGTATATATCCAGCCCAATATGTATCCAAACGCTCACTTTCATTAAATGGCGTTCTTTTTTTAAATTTTATTCCAGATCGCTCATATATTTTATAAACAAGTTCTGTTCCAGAAATGCCAAAAGTATAAGCTGGATTACCGGTTTCTATTTCATTAGCCACTCCACTTCTAATGAATAAAGTCATAAAAGTATCTAAGTCTAAGTGACCATATAATTCCGCAAAGCAAAATGCTTCGCCCATGTTTTTCATTACATATTCTAAAAAACGATTATCGTAATCTTTGATCGTCATTCTTCCATCCCTCACGCATAATATCTCTGATATATATTCCATCAAGATCATCATTCTCTAATTCTTTTAAAAAATCTAAACGTGCTTTTTCATCTCTTTGTTTCTTTAAAAAATGGTATTTAGAGCTTTCAACAATCTCTGCTTTTACAAAACTAATTTGTGAAAATGCTTTTTCTGATTTTAAGCAAAATTGTTCACCAAGTTTTCCTAACTTCATTGCGTAGCTTAATTGTTTAAGAGATATCTCGTTATTGATAAATGATCTAGCAAATAAAAAATATGAATCATCTGCTCTATAGCCGATAATTAGATCGTATTTTTTATAATCAGGTAAAAAATTATCTATGAGATATTTTCTTGCTCTTTCTGCAATTGGAGTAGATAGGTTCACTAATCGGTTATCTAATAAAATGGCTAACCAATTTAAAATGTGATATTGATTGCTGGATAAGTTCAAAATAGATAAATTATCCATATTTAGTTCATATTCATTTACAAATCCATCTTCATTAATTGAACATGCCCATTCTTTTGCTAATTCGATATGTTCTGTGCAGTAAAAACCTTGTCCATAATCATTGTATTTTTTTCCAAAACCATATAGTGGTTTTTCAACAATAACAGGTGATCCATGATATAACTTTATAGTATTCATAATGTTTCCTCATCATTACTATACTTCTATAGACGTATAGTGTCAACTCTAACATGGTTAAAGCATAAAAAAATCGCATTTCATCAATGCGAATTTTTATATAAATCAATAAATTATTATTTAACATTATGGTATACGTTTTGAACATCTTGAAGTTCATCTAACATATCACATAATTCTTCAAATTTTCTTCTGTCTTCTGGATCAGTGATTTCTACATATTCATTTGGTAAGAATGTCACTTCAGCGGTATCAAATTCAGTAATACCTAATTCTCCTAAGACTTCTCTAGCTTTCGCAAATGCTTCAGGAGCGGTCACCACTTCGATTTCTCCGTCTTCTTCAGAGACTTCAGTAACATCAACATCCCCTAAGATAAGAGCTTCTTCAACTTCATCTCTATTATTTCCTTTAAACGCAAATAATCCAGCTTGATAGAAATTAAAGATCACAGATCCTAAGTGGCCACCTTTTTTAGTGACTGCAGTACGTACTTCCACTAAAGCACGATTGGTGTTATCAGTTAAGGTATCGATAATAAATAAGCTTCCACCTGGACCAAAGGCTTCATATCTTCCTTCATCATAAGATTCAGCAGTACCACCTTTAGCCTTTTGAATCGCTCTTTCAATAACGTCTTTAGTGACGTGTTGAGCTTTCCATTTTTCAATAGCAGAACGTAAGGCTAAGTTACTATCTGGGTCAGGAACACCTCTACTAGCAGCCATATAGATTTCTTTACTGGCTCTCATAAATAACGCACTACGTGCGGCAGCAGTTGCAGCCATGGCTTTGGCTCTAACTTCATGTGCTCTTCCCATAATAATCTCTCCTATTTTTCCGATATGTATTATATCACTATGTGATGATAATTAAATAGTAACTTGTAATTTGCTAAATTGCATATTTTTAGTGATTTTTATGCAATTTCAGGCCATAAATTGCATACTTTTGCCAAATTTTATGCAATTTTTTAATTCGAATTGCATATTTTGACCCCTAAAGTATGCAATTCACATATTGAAAAATTCCAAACGACAAAAGCACAAACTTATGTTTGTAATAAAAAAGCCGCTTAACCAGGCGACTTAATATTCTACTGCTACTAATAATAACCCTCTACCAGGAGCCTTACTAGCGGTTATATGTCTTTCACTATCATCACTAAGAAGTTCGTCAATTGATTCGATATCGTATTTGCCGTAAGCGACATCCATCGCATACCCGATAATAAATCTAATCATATATCGCATAAATCCTGTTCCTCTAAAGGTGATAGATAAGAATTCTTCTTCTCCTACTACATCAATTGAGTAGATTTCTCTAACAAAGTTATCTTTATCTTCTTCTTTAGAAGTAAAGTTCTTAAAGTTATGTTTACCAACAAATCTTTCTAATGCACTTTTAAAAGTAGGGACATCAAACTTTTTAGGACATAAATAACATGTATCATAAAAGAAAGGTGATTTAGACTCAAAAGATATTAAGTAATTATAGATTTTACTTTTAGCGGATAACCTCGCATGGAAGTCTGGTTCCACTTCTTCCATGTCTTCTATAGATATATCATCTGGAAGCATTTTATTTAAGGAATAAATAAGTCTATCAATATCAAGTTCATCTACATCAACATCAAAATGGAACCTTTGTCCTAAAGCGTGCACTCCAGCATCTGTACGTCCCGCTCCGTAGATTGTGATTTCGCGATTAAAGTATTTAGATAATTGTTCTTCAATTACTTGCTGTATAGTTAAAGCATTAGGTTGTCTTTGCCAACCCGCGTAGTTAGTTCCTTTATATTTAGTTAACGCTAGTATTCTCATAATATAGGTTTAACTCCACTAATCCAGTAAATAATATCAACAGTGACAAAAAGGTTATTATATATAACTAAAGTTAATATTGCACCAAACACTAATAGGACGACTAATAACGCAACTAAATCACATAAGTGGAAAGTAAGTTTTCTATATCTACTTCTTTTTGCGTATGGATCATATCCTCTAGCTTCCATAGCATCAGATAGTTCCTCACTTCTAGTGATAGCAGAAACAAATAAAGGAATAATTAAAGCAAATATCGCTCTAAAACGTTTAAAAATACCGCCATGATTAAAATCTACACCTCTAGATGATTGTGCCTTAATAATTCTATTTGTCTCATCAATAAGAGTAGGAATAAATCTTAAAGCAATACTTAAAGTCATCGCTACGATGTGAGATGGGAATTTCACTATTTTTAAAGGAGTAAGATACCACTCTAAGCCGTACGTTAAATCCATTGGTTTAGTGGTACTAGTTAATATCATTGTAACCATAAGCATCATCACTAAGCGGATAACAATATATCCCCATTGAATAAACGCGTCATAATAAACTGGATAATTATTTATCGTAAAAGCAATATGCGTCTTATCATAAGCCGGATTAGGAACAAACATATATATCACTAATAAGAACAAGAATAATATCCACATCGCTCCTAGTGATTTAAGTAAAGATAAAACACTAACTTTGGATAGTAACATTACACTTATTAAAAATAAGAATAATACTCCAGACATAATTAAAGTTGATGACCAGACTGTGACTTTTAAAAAGACACAGACAAATAAAACAATCATCAAGAAGATCTTATTTCTTGGATCTAACTTATGTGTAAAAGTGTTATAAGGAGAAAATCTACCAAACGTTAAGTTATTCATCTTTTCTCCTTAAGTTGACAAATTAAGTCATCAATTGTTCGAATCTTGGATACATCTAATTTAATTCCTTTAGATTCTAATAGCTTTACAAATTTAAATAATTCAGGAACATCAATTGAGTAAGTAGATATATCTCCAGAGAATAACTCACTAGGGGTTCCTTCAAAAGCGACTTTCCCGTTATTCATCACTACAACATGGTCACTATAATTTAGGACAATATTCATATCATGAGTGACTAAGATAATGGTTTTACCTTCTTTGTTGAACTTATCAATAAGATTAAGGATGATTTTACTTCCTAATGGGTCTAATCCCGCAGTTGGTTCATCAAGGACTAGGATATCTGGATTTAAAGCAATGATCCCAGCAATTGCCACCCTTCGCTTTTCTCCTCCTGATAGTTCAAAAGGACTTCTTTTATAAAATGATTTATCTATACCCACTTCTTCTAAAGCCTTATGGGCAAGTTTAATCGCTTCATCTTCTTTATAGCCATAATTCTTTAAACCAAAGGCTACATCTTTTTCCACTGTCTCTTCAAAAAGCTGATATTCAGGGAATTGGAAAACAATCGCTAATGATTTTCTTAGTTCTTTAATCTTTTTATTTTTCTTCTTTTTGTTGGTAATAAGATAATCACCAACTCTAACTTCTCCACTGGTTGGTAAAAGTAAGCCATTAAGGGTTTGAATAAGTGTCGATTTACCGCTTCCAGTATGACCAATAATTGATGTGATTTTACCTTCTGGAATATCTAAAGAAACATTATGAAGTGCTTCAACTTCATTAGGGGTTTTCGCTAAATATGTATAGGAGAGATTACTTATTTTAATTTGCATATTTTCTCTCCAACATCTTCTAAGGAATCACTATCTTTTACTTCAATTCCTAAGTCTTTAATTTTGGTCTTCAATTCAATAATAAACGGCAAATCTAGGTTATATTTTGAAATAATGTCGTATTTTTCGAATAATTCAGCTGGGGTGCAGCTTAATACATTTTCTCCTTCATGCATTAAAATAATTCGGTCTGAATCATATGCTTCATCGATATCATGAGTAATCGAAATAATAGTCAAATTTGAATTCTCTAATCTCATTTTTTTGACCAAGTTTAAAATATCTTGTTTACCAGCAGGATCAAGCATACTGGTAGCTTCATCAAGAATTAAGATTTCTGGATTTCTAATTAATGCATCAGCGATCGCAACTCGTTGTTTTTGTCCGCCTGAAAGGTAGCCTGGTTCTTTAGTTAAGAATTGCTCCATTCCGACTTTTTTAGCATATTCAGGAACTAAAGAGAGCATCTTCTCTCTAGGGACACACATGTTCTCTAAAGAAAACGCTATATCATCTTCAACTGTAGCCCCGATGAATTGGTTATCAGGGTTTTGAAAGACAATCGCTACTTTTTTTCGTATCTGATTAAGATTTTTGTTATTTAATTCAAGACCACATATTTCAATTGTGCCTTTGTTTGGAATCAACAATCCTACTAATAGTTTAGCTAAAGTTGATTTCCCACATCCGTTATGACCAACTAAAGAGACATATTCACCTTGGTTAATGTCTAAAGATAAATCTTTAATAACTGGTCTATTATTGACATATGCATAACTTAAGTTCTTAATAGATACACATTTCATGTCGAATATTATAACAAGTTATTTTGTTTCATTCTATTGATTGAACAAAATATTCGCTATTTTTTCTCTAATAACTTCAACACGATATCTAATTTGATGATAAGTTTTATTAGTTGCTTTAGCAATCTCATTAACAGAATAGCCGCCTGCATATAGGTGAAATATTGCAATATCGATTTCAGAAAAGCCATTTTTTGGGTTGGTTAATATCTCTTCTAAGTCAAATTTCGCCATATATTCATCATCGAATTCTTCAGGTCTATCTTTAAAATACCCACTTTGATTAAGACCTTGTTCATAGTTAACGTACTCTACAACGTTACTTTGATGAATATAAGGAAATTTTCTAATGTAAGTAGTGACTTCATGAGTTGCTGCGGTTTTCCAATATGAATAAAAACCAGAAGAATTACCTTCATAACTCCTAATTGCATTAAATAATGCTCCAAGCAAAATGCAATATAAATCATCAAATTCAACTTGATAAAGAAAACTGAATTTGTCAAATAGCTCCTTTGCATATTTCTTGGAATATTTTTGATATCGAGAAATGATTTCAAATTCCACATCATCATTGTGTGATTTTTTGTACATTAAAACCAATTCGTTATCGGATTTGTCTTTATATTTTTCAGACATAAATAAATCTCCAATCTGGAGAAATCTCAGTCTGAAAACTATATCGCTAGCTTCTTATTCTTGACAATAATATGCCAGTGGCAACAGAGGCATTAAGCGAATTAACATGTCCGTATTGAGGGATTTTAACAACATAATCTGAGTTTTTAATAATTAAAGAAGACACTCCTTTTCCTTCAGAACCAATCACTAAGGCTACTGGAAAATCATATTTTATTTGAGTGTAATCAATTTTGGCACTGCCATCAGTAGAAACAACCCAGAAACCATTATCTTTTAATTTTTGAATAGTTTGATTAAGGCTAGAAACTTGACTAACAGGCACAAAATTAATCGCTCCTGCACTACTTTTAGCAACAGTTGCATTTAGAGGAACTTGATTATGTTTAGGAATAATAACACCAGTCACATTAAAAACATCACAGGATCTCAATATGGCCCCCAGATTATGTGTATCATTAATCCCGTCAAGGATGACGACAATCGGAACTTCTACTTTTCTGCTTCTTCTAATAATCTCGTCTAAATCAAGATATTCATATGGCTTAATTTCCGCCATAATTCCTTGATGAACGCCGTTGGTTTTAGAATCCAATTCCGCATTACTTACAACCTTAATATAAGGTTTCTTTTCTTGTAGAAGTAAGTTAATTTCTTTATCATTAAAATTATTTACAATAAAGACCTTAAGCACTCGATTTGATCTTAAAGCTTCCTTAACTGGATTCCTCCCAAAAATGAGATTGTTATTTTCTTTATTCATAAATTATTTTAATTACATTATTCCTTTTTCAATAAGCTCTTGACGGAGTTTATCGGAGAGGTCAAAATCTTTATTTTCTTTACTTTTTAGGTAGTTTTGATAGAGTTTTTTATCATTTTCGTCCATTTTTACATATGGAATATCAAGTCCTAAAACATAGAACATGTCGTTAATAGATTTGAATAGATTAAGTAGCTTGTTATAGTCAATTTCTCTATTTCTAATTTCTTGATTAGCTAACTTTATAGTGTCATATAAATGAGTTAAAGCGTTTGCGGTATTTAAGTCATCTGATAATGCATTTAAGAATTCATTTATGTAGGTTGGTTGACCTTTTTCTAAATCTATATCCGCAGCCTGAAGTTTTAAGGCCATTTGTTTATTAACCATTTTCATTTTTTGAATTTCACTTACTGCGGCATTCACTGTATCTTCAGTAAAGTTAACAGGTTGACGGTAATGAGTAGAAAGAATAACTAATCTAGTGACTGCGCCACCAACTTGAGCAATTAAGTCTTTCGCATAAACAACATTACCTAGACTCTTAGACATTTTCTCGTTACCAAAATTAATAAATGCGTTATGCATCCATAATTTAGCGATTTTATTGCCATGTGTGGCTTCACTTTGCGCAATTTCATTTTCATGATGTGGGAATTTTAAATCATATCCTCCCCCATGGATATCGATATAGTGGCTAGGAAAGATCTTATCAATCATCACTGTACATTCAGTGTGCCATCCAGGTCTACCGTTTCCCCAAGGAGAAGGCCAATTAATACCTTTATCAGTCTTTTTCCATAAAGCAAAATCTAAAGGAGACTCTTTATGAGAATTCTCTTCTATACGCGCTCCAACAAGTAAATCTTCTACATTGATGCCGCTTAATGCACCATAATCTTTTATTTTAGGTACTCTAAAGTAGACGTCTCCATCAACTACATAAGCTGCCCCTATTTTTACTAGATTATCAATATAATTAATAATATCAGGAATATATTCAGTAACTTTTGGGGTAATGGAAGGGATTTGACTACCAATTGCTAAAGTAGTCTTTTTAAATTCGTTAATATAGAATTCTGTTAATTCTTTTTCCGACTTATTTTGTTTAATCGCTTCATTAATGATTTTGTCATCAACATCAGTGAAATTAGAAACATAAGTCACATTATATCCAACATAAGTAAGAAATCTTCTTAAAGTATCAAAAACCACTACTGGACGCATATTTCCAATATGTGGATAGTTATAAACTGTAGGTCCGCAGACATACATTGATACCTCACCCTCTTTTAAAGGATGAAATTCTTCTATTTTATTAGTTAATGAGTTATATAATTTAATTTCCATAGCCAAGATTGATTATATCATTATTGTATAATTAAGTAATGTATTTTATTAGATGTAAAATTCAAGAATTGTTTCTATTCTTACATCAAATAAGTTCGCTAACATGCAAGCAGATTCCGCAGGCATTTTTTTGATATCTCTTCTTCTTTTTTTATAACTAAATATAGATGCATAAGACATTCCTGTTTCTTTAGAAACATTGTGGTTAGATAGTTTTCTATTTTCCATCAGCAAAGACAATGTAGAAGATTTAATGAACAGCCTTGAAAATTCATTAACTATATGGAAAAAGTCCATTTCATGATACATAGGAAAATACTGAAGCATCTTTTTAATTGGAATATATAGGAAAATTGCTTCAAATGTTAATCGAGTCTCCCTTTGAATATGACAATATGATTCAGCAGCCCATGCGCATTCTCTATATATTGTTATATCTTTATCTTCTTTTATTGATTCTCCAAATATTTTATTAATTAGAGAATTCTCATTAAGAAATGGAAGAATAACCCCTTCTCTTTTCTCAGCCAGTTGGAAAAATGATGATCTTGATATCTCTTTTTCAACCATCTCAAATGAATAATCGTATTTATATGCATACGACAGGACCACTTCTAATAAGTTAACAACTTCATCGAAATATGTATCATTCATTGTCTTTCCTCATTAAATCAAATAAATATGTCTTGTTAGGATCGCTTGTCTTATTAAGTAAATCGTCAAATCTCTTGCTAGCCTCTTTAACAATATTGTAATAGTGATTAATAAAAGAACTATCACAATCGATTTTTTCTTCAAAGGATAACGACTTTATAGCCCTTTCAGAAACAAAAACATATTGAACACCTAATTCACCTGATAAAAATACATCTTCTAAATCTTCAAGTGATAAATCATTTGTGATAAATCTTGAAGGGAAACGGAAATACGCATCATCAGCTCTATAGCCAATAATAACATCGTATTGTTCAACGTCTACAAAATATTTTTCAAGCCAATCTAGAGCGGGTTTATTTTTGATCTTAAATGTCGAACTAAGTATTCTGAAATGAATTAAAATCGCAATCCAATTTAAAACACTATATTTTTCTCTATTTGTGAGGTCAAGCACCTTGAAATTATTAAAAACATTATCCCTAATGGAGTATTTATTAACTATACCAAGTTCATTATTTTTACAAGCCCATGATTTAGCGCTATCTAAATCTAAAGTCAAATAAAATGCTGGGCCATAATCATTATGAGGATTAGAACCACTAACAATTGGTTTTTCTATTTTTTTCTTACTTCCGTGATAAATAATCATACATTTATAAAATATCAATTTTTACATAAATATCAAGTATTTTTAGTACTGCAGTACCAATTTTTTCAAGTTTTGCTGCAAAAATAAAACCACCCGATATTTATATCAAGTGGTTCATTAAATAGTTTATAATTACTTACTTTCTGGATATTTCTCTCTATCAGAGGAATATGAAGTATGTAATAATTCTTCAGCAAGTTCACTTCCTGGTTCACCTAAGAAGTCTTTATAGAGCTTTTGAATATCCTTGTTATTATGAGATTGTCTAATAACTTGTCTTTCGTCTTCTTTATAAAGAACACTTGCTCTTTTTTCTCTATAAGTTTCTAAGATGTTATCATCTTCGTTAACTAAGAAGAGTGGTTTCACGTAAGGTTGACCACCACCATTGATACATCCACCTGGACAGCCCATGATTTCAATAAAGGCATATGGTGACTTGCCTTCTTTAATTTGATCTAATAACACTTTCGCGTTTTTCATGCCGCTAGCAACAGCAACTTTTACCACTGTACCTTCAATATTAATATCAGCTTCTTTAATAGCGGCTTGCCCTCTAACTTCATGGAATTCAACTTTGCCATATTCTTTACCAGTAAGCCAGAAATATGCAGTTCTTAAGGCCGCTTCCATAACCCCACCAGTGACTCCAAAGATGACACCAGCGCCACTATAATCACCTAATAAATCAGGATCAAATTCTTCTTCAGGAAGTTTAGCCCAGTTAATACCGCTACGCTTAATCATCTTAGCAAGTTCTCTAGTTGTTAATACTGCATCAACATCATTAGGCATTTGCTTTCTTTGCCTTTCATACTTTTTAGCAGTACAAGGCATAACAGAGACTACAAAGATATCTTTAGGGTCAATATCATGACTCTTAGCAAAATAGCTCTTAATAACCGCGCCCATCATCATATGTGGGGATTTACAAGTAGAGACATTTGGAATTAATTCTGGACAATAATATTCCAAATAATTAATCCATCCTGGGGAACAAGAAGTAATTTGAGGTAATACTCCACCTTTTTTAATTCTCTCTAGTAATTCGTGGGCTTCTTCCATAATGGTTAAGTCCGCAGCGAAGTTAGTGTCAAAGACTCTATAGAAGCCAAGTCTATGAAGCGCAGCGACCATTTTACCAGTACCTGGAGTACCAATCTTTTCGCCAAATTCTTCAGCAATCGCAGCTCTTACCGCAGGAGCGGTTTGTACAATGACTTTCTTACCAGCTTTAAAGGCTTCATCAACTTTAGCAATTTCACTATGTTCCATTAAAGCTCCAGTAGGACAGACATTAACACATTGTCCGCACTGGATACATGGAGAAGTCGCAAAACTTCTATTTCCAACAGGAGAAACAATAGTTTGGAAACCTCTATTTTCAAAACCTAAGATGGAAATACCTTGGGCTTCTTTACATCTTTCAATACATCTACCACATAAAATACATTTAGAGGTATCTCTAATTAAACCAGGTGCGAGTTCATCAATAGTAGCAGGAGTTTGTTCTCCTTCATACATATGGTCTCTAGCACCGACCATTTTAGAGACTTCTAATAATTCGCAGTGTCCGTTCTTTTCACATTGTAAACAGTTTTTATGGTGATTAGATAAGATTAATTCAACGGAAGCTCTTCTAGCTTCAACAGCCTTAGAAGAAGAAACGGAAATTTCCATACCTTCTGCAACTGGATAGACACAAGAGGCAACGAGTCCTCTAGCGCCTTTAACTTCTACTAAGCAAACTCTACAGCTTGCTCTAGAACATTTGCCGTTATTAAAGGCACATAAACTAGGAATGACAAAGCCACATTTTCTAGCAGCTTCTAAGATAGTAAGTCCACTTTCAACTTGGAAATCTTTACCATCAATTTTAATATTCACTAAACTCATGGATCTTTTCCTCCTTAGTCCTTAATAATGGCGCCGAATCGGCAGTTAGCCATACATAATCCACATTTCACACAGTTATCAGGATTAATTCTATGGACTCTAAGAGGCATAGATTCACTCTTACCAACTGGAACGATATCAGTTTTAGCAATCGCACTGGCAGGACAGTTTCTCGCACACATGCCACAACCAACACAGCGATCTTCAATAATTTTATATTGCATTAAGTTCTTACAAACGTGAGCAGGACATTTCTTATCTTTAATATGCGCGACATATTCATCATAGAACGCATTCATTGTCGATAAGATTGGGTTTGGGGCAGTTTGACCTAAACCACATAAGGAATTGCTCTTAATGACATTTGCAAGGTTCTTAAGTTCATCAAGATCTTCCATAGTGCCTTTGCCGTCTGTGATCTTAGTTAATAATTCTAAGCAACGTTTTGTACCAATTCTACATGGAGAACACTTACCGCAAGATTCATCACAAATAAATGTCATATAGAATTTAGCGACGTCGACCATACAGTTGTCTTCGTCCATAACGATGGCGCCACCACTACCCATCATTGAGCCGGCAGCGATTAAGTTATCGTAATCAATTGGAGTGTCTAAATCTTTTTCAGTTAAACATCCTCCAGAAGGTCCACCAGTTTGAATGGCTTTAAATTTCTTACCATTAGGGATTCCGCCACCAATATCAAAGATTAATTGTCTTAAGGTAATTCCCATAGGAACTTCTACTAAACCAACGTTATTGACTTTGCCGCCTAAAGCAAACACCTTAGTACCTTTAGATTTTTCAGTACCAATAGAGGCATAAGCATCAGCTCCGTGTAATAAGATATAAGGAACGTTAGCAAGTGTTTCCACGTTATTAATAACGGATGGTTTATCCCATAAACCTTTCACTGCTGGGAAAGGTGGACGTGGACGAGGCATACCTCTTTTACCTTCAATAGAGTTAAGTAAAGCGGTTTCTTCTCCACAAACGAAAGCTCCTGCTCCAAGCCTAATATGACAGTGGAATGAGAAGTCTGTTCCTAAGATATGGTCTCCTAATAAGCCCATTTCTTCACATTGTTTAATAGCGTTTCTTAATCTAGCAACTGCAACAGGATATTCCGCACGGATATAGAAATAACCGTTTTGAGCACCAATCGCGTAGCCTTCGATCATCATACCTTCGATAACGTTAATTGGGTTACCTTCGATGATACTACGATCCATAAATGCTCCTGGATCACCTTCATCACCATTACAAACGACGTATTTTTCATCACATTTGACATCGTGAGCAAATTGCCACTTTCTTCCAGTTGGGAAGCCAGCGCCACCTCTACCACGTAAACCAGATTTTAATACTTCATCAATGACTTCTTGTGGATCCATATGAAGGGCTCTATTTAAGGCTAAGAAGGCGCCTTGACCTAAAGCTTCATTAATATCTTCTGGATTAATTTCCGCATTACCTTTTAAGGCAATATCTCTTTTTTGTAATTTATAGAATGGGATTTCATGTTGTTGAGCAACTTTATGATGAGTTAATGGATCAACGAATAATAATCTTTCAACAACTTTTCCGTCCATAATGTCTTTTTCAATAATTTCTTCACAGTCTTCAACTTTCACTTTGGTGTATAAAGTATCTTCTGGGAAGACTTTAACAAATGGACCTTGGGAACAGAAGCCAAAGCAACCAACAATATTCGCGGTTACTTTATCTTCTAAGTGATGTTCTTTAATTAAGTGATGGAATCTTTCTAAGATTTCTCTACTATCAGAGGATAAACATCCTGTACCACCACAAACAACAATGGCTTTTTTACCAGGTTCGCAGTGGAACTTTTGATCTAAACATTTATGTTCAGCTTCGTGTTTTTGAATTAATTCTTCACTAGACTTAATTTTGACCATATCCACTTACCTCCTCTTCTTTTCTTCTAATATCTGAAATGATTTTTTCAACGTGACTTACTTGCACCATTGGATGAACTTTACCGTTAATAGAAACAGCAGGAGCAATCGCACACGCTCCAACACAACGTAATGCATCTAATGTGAATAAGCCATCTGGGGTAGTTTCACCTGGTTTAATACCAAGTAACTCTTCAAATTTATCTAAGACTAATTGAGAGCCTTTGACGTAACATGCAGTACCTAAGCAAACGCCAACAACGTATTTGCCTTTTGGTGTAAGTGAGAAGAATGAGTAGAATGTAACAACACCGTAAATTTCACTCACTGGGATACCAGTTAATAATGAAACCAATTCTTGAACTTCTAGAGGAATATATCCATATTCCTTTTGAATATCAGAAAGAATCATCATTAATGGAGTTCCTTCTCCTTTATATCGATTTACGATCTCTGTGATTTGCTTCACAGCAGCGCCTTGTAAATGTGCCATAGAGGCCCTCCTTTTATATTACTTTGTAATATTTCAGCCTTATTATTTTAAGAAATATCGAATCTATAGGCAATATAAAATTGCATATAGAACATAATAGATGACACTATTTTTCTATATCAACATAGTTGATAGTTATTTTTCTTTAACTTTTTTTGCCAAAAAATCAAAAAATCCACTCTTTATATAATAGGAGGCATTTAGCATGTGCAAAGAAACAAAAACGAACAATAAAAGCTTAATCAGAAAGAGAGAAATTCGATTTCACCCTACCGAAACAAAAACTCGAAAAGGTAAAAAAATAATTTCAGATCATCCAACATTTATCTTTCTCCAAAATGGTGACATCTTTATTTATGTTCAAATTACACATTCAAAAAATATAAGAGGTAAAATCTTAATTAAAATGAGAAAAAATCCAAACCCTAAGGATATAAAAGATTCATATTACATCGAAGAAATACTTGAATATAACTTGTTTAATTTTGGAAAAAAACACGACGACTGGATTGTTGATGAGCAAGATGAATCAGATATAAGAAAACTATATGATAAAAAGAAAAGCCCTAATTAGGGCAAATTTAGATGACCCCGCCAATGCAGATTACTCTGCGCCAGCCAGAATACCTGGGGCTTCGGCGCGGGACGACCAGGGTCCACCAGATCATCTAAAATTATTTTATTAGAATTATAGTTAATTATCAAGACAAAAATGACCAACAAAAAACCAGGATTAAATCCTGGTAGTTTGTTTTGGTTAATACATTAGAGTCTAATGTCTTGGATTTTTCTTCCTGGTTTTGCGGTCTTTTTAAAGACAATTTCACCTTTAGAAATCGCGCCAACTGGACAAACATGTCCACATAAGAGACATCCAACACATTTATCGTGGTTACAGCTTGGTCTTCTAGACTCTTCGTCCCACTCCATAGCTTGGTGAGCGCCATCATAACAAGAAATGTAGCAGCGGCCACAACCAACACATTTTTCCTTATCAATTTCTGGATAGACAATATAATCTCTATCAAGTTCTTCAGCAGGAATAATGTTCTTATTAGCTTTACCCACTAATTGCTCTAAGTGATCAACATGTTGTTCTTCCATGTAATGCATTAAACCGTTACATAAATCTTCAACGATTCTATAACCGTACTGCATAATCGCGGTGGTAACTTGAATAGTTTTTGAACCTACTAAAATAAATTCAGCAGCGTCTTCCCAAGTTTCACATCCCCCAATACCAGAGACTTCTAGATTAGGAATTGCAGTTCTCATTTGCTGGATAAATCTTAAGGCGACTGGTTTGACAGCTTTTCCAGAATATCCAGAGATTGCGGATTTGCCGTTAACGATTGGCATACCGATTTTCTTATCTAAATCAATATTACATATTGACTTGATAGTGTTAATCGCAGCAATGCCATCCGCTCCACCTTCTAAACAAGCCTTAGCAACAGGCACCATATCAGTGATATTTGGTGTCATTTTCGCCATCATTGGAAGTTTAGAACCACGTTTAACAGCTTGACAGTACTTCTTACAAAGTTCGGCATTAGTGCCAACGTCACTACCCATCGCATGGGATGTCATTTGAGGACATGATAAGTTCATTTCAATCATATCCGCGCCTGCTTCGGTAACTTTACGAGCGAGGTCTTCCCAAGTCTCTTCACTATTACCCATGATGGAGGCAATTAATACTTTATCAGGATATTCTTTCTTTAATCTTGCTAAGTCAGCAAGGTTTTCTTCTAATGAATGTTCGGCGATTTGTTCCATGTTTTTGAAGCCGACAAATGGTTCAGCTTCTTTTGTTAATGTATCAAATCTAGGAGACACTTCATTAATGATATAGGATTTTGGTCCAATTGTCTTAAAGACAATACCGCCCCATCCACAGTCGTAGGCTTTTTTACACATGTCATAATCATTTCCTACTGGGGAAGATGAAAGACAAAATGGGTTAGGGAATTTAACACCTAAGAAGGTAATACTTAAATCTTTCTTTACCATAATTATTTACCTCCTAAATATTTTTTAACTTTATAGGCGACTTCTTTAGCAGATCTCACCGCATAAACAACGGTCTTTTCTCCACCTTTATAAATATCACCACAAGTGAATAAGTTGCCTTCAACTTTTTCCACTTCTTGAAGTTTATTAACTTCTAAGCCAAATTCTTTAGCTTCGGTCGCTTGACCAACAGCAAGAATAATTAAATCCGCTTTTACTTTCACTTCACTTGGTACAAATCTATGGGTGAACCTCACAGTCTTTCCTTTTAAGGAAACTGGAACAAATCCGTCCATAATAGAAACACCTTGTTCTTGGGCACCCATTAATTCTTTCTTAGAAGCTTTAAATTCACTAAATGTTTCATAAACAACATCAGTGACTTGTTTAACGCCTAATAATTTAAGGGTAGTAACAACATCCATTGCAACATCTCCACCACCAATAACTAACACATTATCATGGACTTTAACATTGCCTTTCTTTTTCTTGCAATCATGTAAGAAGTCAACGGCGGTTTTTACAAATCTATGGCCTTCAAACATTGGAAGCATCTTGCCTTTAGAATGACCAATGGCTAAAACGACTGCGTCATATTCTTTTTGAAGTTTCTTTAAATCTTCTACCTTAGTAGAGGTTCTAATTTCCACTCCAAGTTTTTGAATACGTTTAATTTCTTTATCAACAACGCTAGATGGTAAACGATATTCAGGCATGCCATATCTCATATAGCCACCAGCCTTGGCTTCTTTTTCAAAAACCACTACTGAGCAGCCTTCTAAAGCTAATAATCCAGCAATAGATAATCCAGCAGGACCACTACCAACAACTGCGACTTTTTTACCGTTAGATGGCTTCTTTTCTAAGATATCCATCTTTAAGCAGTCTTCATAGTCAGTGACATATCTTTGAATTCTTCCGATATCAATTGGCTTATCAATGCCACTTCTAGAACAACCTAATTGACAATATCTTTCGGTTGGACAAACTCGAGCACAAATAGCGCCTAAAATATTATTGATACGAACTGTTTCTGCAGCGCCTTTAAAGTTTCTAAATCGTACAGAACGAATAAATTTTGCTGGATCCGTTCCAGCAGGACAGGCTTTAGAACATGGAGCGTCATGACATAATAAGCAACGTGATGCTTCTTCCATCACGAGCTTAGGAGTATAACCCGCTTCATATTCTTTTAAGTACTTTTCGGACATAAAAATCCTCCTATTTAGTCTATAAAAGAAAAATCCTTGTATTTATTTTACCAAATAAAAAAAGAATATGCATTATCAATTGCATACTCTTATTTTTTACTTACCTTCTATTTTCGTGTTCTTCAATTATACGTTCACGATTCGCTATCTTTTTGCCAAAGACCGCTCCAGAAAGAATTAAAAATACAATTCCCGCATCAGCGACTAATTCAAAAAGCACTCCTAAGAATACATACATCATATATTGACTAACAACACCATAACCCGGATCAGCGACATCAACTGCTCTAACTCCTAGAACAATGAATAAAATACAAAGCGCTAATCCAACTGGTAAAAATATTAAGCCTAAAGTTAAAAATGTTGTCCTTTTAGATTTTAAAGAAGCAATTTCTCTTTTATATTTTTCAATGGTCACATCATCAACTTTATTATTAGATGAGCTTTGATCAATAAAGCTAGCCGCTACTCTAGTAGATTGAACAGCTTTTCCACAATAAGAACAATAAATTGCATCATCCCCCACTATTGCTCCGCAATGTGGACAAGTAGCGAACTTCACTAATTTACTGCCGCATTTATCACAATACGTTGCTCCATCTCCAAATTCAGCATTACATGTTGGACATTTTTTCATAATTAGCCAATCTCCTTTTTAGGGTTTAATTCTTTATAAATTCCTTCTAATTGCTTGGCCCATTTATCACTAGAATATTTTTGCATTGTCTTTTTAGCATTTTTAATAATAGGCTTAATATCACCAAATAATGCCTTTTCTAATCTAGAGACCCATTCTTTATAATTGTGATAAATTAAAGCGTTCTCATTGTCGACAAATACTCCATCTAAAGCTTTATCTGCTTTAGCTAATATTGGAGTGCCACATGAAGCGGCCTCAAAATAAGTTAAGCCTTGAGTTTCAAAAGTACTTGCAGTGACAAAGACATCAAATAAAGAATAATAATATTTAAGTTTATGATTCTCAATTTCTCCAACAAAAATCACATTTTCTTCAATATTTAACTTTTTTGTAGTCTTTTTAAGCATTGGGATTGCATCTCCACTACCGACAATAATGAAGACTAAATTTGGGATCTCATGTTTAATACTTGAAAGATATTGAAGAATTTCCACTATGTTCTTTTCTAGAGAAACTCGACCTACATAACCAATTACTTTTTTATTTTTTAAATCGTATGAATCTTTTAAGTTGTCAATTAATTCTTTATCCATCTTTGATATTTCAAATTTAGAAGCATTAACTGGAGAAGGAATTATTCTAATATCTTTACTACCCACATCTTTTTTTAATATCTCATAACTTTTTAAAGAAGGAACAGTAATAATCTTGCAATCATTATAAATACGCTGGAAAATTAGGCTTTTCGCGGTTTTATAGATAATGTTACCTAAATCTAAACCAAACTTCTTTTCGTAATATAAATTCCATAAGGTGTGATAAGTATATAAAACATTAATACCAGTTAATTTTGCTAATTTAAGAGCGATTACTCCTACAGAATACTCTGTATGTAAATGGATATAATCAAATCCAAATAAAGCAAGCATTCTCGCGGATTTTGAAAACTGGAATGTCTTTAACATATGTAGTTCTTTATTTCCTCTTAAAAGAGAAGCATAACTTGCAGGAATAGGAATATAAGTGTCTTTAGGCAATTCTTTATAAGATGAGTTAACGTTCCAAAGCGCTCCAATATAGACCTCATAGCCTAGTTTTTGTAATTCTAACTGCAATAAATCAATAACAATCGATACTCCATTAACAAACAAAGGACAAACATCAGTCAATAAGGCAATTTTTTGTTTATTAGGTATATCATCAATCTCATTAAATAAATGAGTAAAGAACGCATCATTTAAAATCGCTTCTTCTGGAAGCCCAGAAGCTTTATATTTAGATTTATTACCCACTAATGGATTATAGTGATGTTTCTTATAATACTCTTCAAGTCTTAAAGACAATATATCCTTATAATATAAATAATGTCCACATACTGGATAAGAAGAAAATTTCACTAATGGATTTAGATGTCCTTTTTCAAATATTTTAAATCGATTATCTAAAGAGACAACATTATCGTTTTGGCCAAAATGGATAAAAGTAGGGATATCAAAATTAGCAATTTCATCACTTAATTCATATTCACTTTTATAAGAATTAACTGGGGAAATAAGAATCATCTTTTTGACATTTAAATCAGTGTTCTTATGAAGTTTAGTGGCTAAATACGCCCCTACTCCAAATCCTAATAAAGTTAGTCTTTGATCTTTTCTAATAACTTTACTAGAGAATAATTCAAAAATAATTCTTTCAAAAACATCAAAATAATATTCTAAATATAAGACACGGTCATTTTTAGTTAAAAAGTTAATTATAATAACTTGCTCCCCACGATTAATAATTGGAGCGAGTAAATCATAAAATTGTCTTTCTCCTTCAAAATGAAATAAAGGAAAGATAATAATATCTTTTAAGTTATTCTTACTATTATAAAAACTAACCTGGTATGGGTTATGGTCTAAAACAATTTCAATTTTCTTTCCTTTAAAAGGTGTTCGCACTTTGGACATAGCAACATTATAAACTAATTATTCTTATTTACATATAAAAACCCCATCTAAATAATAGATGAGGTCTTAATGATTTAGTGTAGATTATTCAACCCAAGCCACTAATACGACTGGGGCGTCATCACCACGACGGTTTTCAAGTTTTAATCTTCTTGTATAACCACCATTACGGCTCTTAAATTTAGGACCGATGACAGAGAATAATTTATCTAAAGCGGAAACTCCTTCACTTGCTTCGATATTTCTCACGAATCTAGCAGCTTCTCTTTTAGCGTTCATAACGTCAGCTTTCTTAGTTAACGTAACTAAGCGATCAGCTTCTTTAACGACATCACGAGCGACAGCTTCAGTAACTTTGACAGATTCATGAATAATTAAATCAGTAACAACATTACGAAGCATATTTTCATATTTGCTTTTGGTGTACGCGGCTTTAAATCTCACGCCGGTTTTACCATGTACATTTTTACGACCTTGTGCTGGCATAATACATTTTCCTTTCTAATTATTCAAAATCTCTGAATGATAAGCCAATGGATTGAAGCTTCTCTTTAATTTCTTTAAGAGACTTCTTACCAAGGTTTTTGACTTTCATCATTTCTTCTTCACTCTTCTCAGTTAATTCTAAGACAGTGCCGATATTCGCTCTTTTTAAGCAGTTATAGCTTCTGACAGATAAATCGAGATCTTCAATAGTGATGTTCTCATATTTATTTTCTTCAACAGTAACGACTTCTTTTTCGATATTAATATCTTGAGTGATTTCTGCTAAGCCTAAGAATTTATTGAGGTGTTCGATTAATAATCTAGCAGCCCAAACAACTGCTTCTTGAGGAAGAATACTTCCATTAGTCCAAACTTCTAATGTAAGTTTATCAAATTTGGAATCGTGACCAACACGAGTGTTATCAACGATATAATTTGCTTTTCTTACTGGGGAGTAGTTACTATCAGTAGCGATAACTCCAACAGGGAAATTTGGATGTAAGACTTTATTTTGTTCTCCAGTGAAATAGCCTCTACCGTTACGAGCGTGAAGAACCATATGTAATTTGCCGCCTTCCGCTACATGAGCGATAACGACGTCTTTATTAACGACTTCCACGCCAGTTGGGCAAACGATATCTGCACCAGTCACAACTTTGCTTTCTTCAACATTGATTTCTAATCTTTTATTAGCGTCATCAGCTTCATCAATCTTTAAGACTAAATCTTTGAGATTAAGGATGATAGAAGTAACATCTTCTTCAACACCTTCTAAAGATGAGAATTCATGTTGTGCACCTTCTACTTCAACAGCATAGATGCTTGCTCCAGGAAGAGCGGATAATAAGACTCTTCTTAAAGCGTTTCCAAGGGTTAATCCGAAGCCTCTTTCAAGAGGTTCGATGACGAAACGACCATAATTTTCGTTACCATCGTAGTCAGCTTGGGTAATACCAAATCTTTCAAATGGATTTGCAATTTTCATTGTTATATCCTCCTAAATTAACCACGTGGACGTTTTGGTGGACGGCAGCCATTATGTGGGATTGGGGTTGTGTCAACAATGGACATAACTTGTAAGCCCGCAACCGCTAAAGAACGGATAGCGCCTTCTCTGCCTGGGCCTGGACCTTTGACATCAACGTCAACTTGTCTAATGCCTTGTTCATAAGCACTCTTTGCTGCGGCTTCACTAGCTTGTTGAGCAGCAAATGGAGTGGATTTTTTCGCTCCTTTGAAACCTAATGCACCGGCACTACTCCAAGCGATGGCGTTACCTTCAGCATCGGTAATAGTGACAATGGTGTTATTGAATGTGGAGTGGATGTGCGCCACGCCTTTAGTATAGGAACGTTTGACTTTCTTTTTACGTACAACTTTAGCCATGATACATCTCTCCTTTCATTATTTAGGTGCGACTTTCTTGTTCGCAATGGTTTTACGTGGACCTTTACGGGTACGCGCATTTGTTTTGGTTTTTTGACCGCGGACTGGTAAACCTTTTTTATGTCTAATACCACGGTAACAACCAATTTCAGTTAATCTTTTGATATTTAAGGCGACTTCTCTTCTTAAATCACCTTCGACTTTTAATTTGCTAATTTCCGCTCTAATTGCGTTCATTTGAGCATCAGATAAATCTTTAACTCTAATTTGTGGATCAACTTTTGCGGCTTCACAAATCTTTCTTGCAGTAGTTCTTCCAATACCGTAAATATAGGTAAGGGAGAAGGCTACTTGTTTGTCGTTTGGAATATCAACACCAACAATACGTGCCATATTCTAATTTCCTCCTATATTAACCTTGTCTTTGCTTGTGCTTTGGATCGCTACAAATGACCATGATTTTACCATGTCTTTTGATAACTCTGCACTTTGAGCAAATAGGTTTGACTGAAGGTCTGACTTTCATAATTTCTTTCCTCCTTAATAGTTTTGTTAGGACTATTTAAACCTGAATGTTATTCGGCCCCGTGTTAAATCATAAGGCGAGATTTCTACGGTAACTTTATCACCTGGAAGAATGCGAATGTAATTCATTCGGATTTTACCAGAAACGGTAGCCAAGATTACCATGTCGTTTTCTAACTTAACTCTAAACATTGCGTTAGGTAGAGTTTCAGTAACGACCGCCTGTACTTCGATGACATCTGCTTTAGACATTTATTTACTCTTCTCCTTCATACATTGTAATGATTTCAATTCCGTGACTTGTGACAATCACTGTGTTTTCATAGTGGGCAGTTAATTTGTGGTCTTTAGAGACCGCTGTCCAGCCATCAGGAAGGACCCTGATGTCTTTTTTACCTTCTAGAACCATAGGCTCTATACATAGTGACATACCTTCTTCAATTTTCATTCCCACTCCAGCTTTGCCGTAATTTGGAATAGATGGATCCTCATGCATATGAGTGCCAATTGAATGACCAGTATAATCACGAGAAACGTTATAACCATGATTTTCAACATAAGTTTGGATGGCATGAGATATATCTCCAATATAGTTGCCAACCTTTACTTGCTTTAAGCCTTCAAAGAATGCATCTTTAGTGACTTTTACAAGTCTAGCGGCTCTATCGGAGAGCTTGCCAACCGCGAAGGTACGGCAAGCATCTGCCATATAGCCCTGATAAGAGGCCACTAAATCTACTGAGACTATGTCACCTTCTTTTAAGAATTTCTTATTAGAAGGAATGCCATGCACTAATTCTTCATTAACAGATACACAGGCGTTGGCGGGATATCCATAATATCCTTTTTCTGCGCTTATACATCCGTGTTTAATGAATGTATCAATGACTAATTTATCAATATCCATAGTGGTAAGTCCTGGTCTAATAGATTCTCCAATAACCTTGAAGGCATCTGCGACAGCTTGACCCGCTACTTTCATTAATGCAAATTCTCGATCAGATTTAATGTACACCATAGTTATTTCTTTAAGTATGAAGATACTTCATCGAATAGTACTTCTTTACCAACTAAAGAGTTAAATGACTCTAATAGTCCAAGCTTCTTATAGAAATCAAGAAGTGGTTTGGTTTCAGAAACATAATGTTCCAATCTAACTTTGAGAGCTTCTTCATTATCGTCTTTTCTTTGGAATAATGGTCCGCCACACAAATCACAGACACCTTCCACTTTTGGTTTCATGGTAGCTACGTGATATGGAGCGCCACAATTCTTACAAACTCTACGACCGGAGATTCTTCTCACAAGTTCTTCGTTATCACAGTCTAAATTGATAACCGCTTCGATTGGACGAGAGATACTTTTTGCGATTTCATCTAACGCTTCCGCTTGAGGAAGTGTACGAGGGAAACCGTCTAGTAAGAACCCAGCTTCACAGTCAGGTTGACTGAGTCTCTCTTTGACTAAGCCAATAGTCACATCATCAGGGACTAAATCTCCTTTATTGATATAACTAGCGGCAAGTACGCCGAGTTCTGTTTGAGCTTTAATTGCTTCTCTAAACATATCTCCAGTAGAAATATGAACGAGATTTAAAGCTTCTTTTAATTGCTTAGCAAGGGTACCTTTGCCAGCTCCTGGCGGGCCCATTAATATAATGTTCTTTTTCATAACTATTAATGACCTCCTGAAGCCACAACTTCATCGAATGATTTACCAGCAAGTAAGCCATCGATTTGGTTATTTAATTCTAAGCAAACACCAACAACAATGATCATTCCAGTACCGCCCATGACTAAGCTTGCATCTCCACCGAATATACCGCTCATTGTTAATACTGGCGGTAAAGCGGCAATTAATACAAGAGCCATCGCACCGATAAATGTCACTCTATTTAAGACACGGCGGATATATCTTTCAGTTTCAATACCTGGTTTAACTCCAGGAATATAACTTCCGTTCTTTTGAAAGTTTTCCGCCATTTGTTGTGGATCGATTTGTAAATTCGCATAGAAGAATGTAAATGCCACAACAAGAACAATATAAATTATTAATCCCCAAGGCATTTTCCAACTTCCCATGTCGTATAATTCACTGGTAGAGAAGATCTTTAACCAACCAGCATTAGCCCCATCATTAGAGACAAATGCCGCAATGACACTTGGCGCCATTAATAAGGAGCTAGCGAAGATGACAGGAATAACTCCTGCACTATTAATCTTGATTGGTAAGAAACTTGCTCTTGCCATAGATTGAGTTTGACCTCCACCTTTACCCGAATGTTGAATTGGGATTTTACGTTGAGATAACTCAATGAATGTTACGAATGCGATGATGACGAGGTAAGCAACGACATATAGTATGAATTTGAATACTCCCGCAATCACTAGGCTATCAGGAGCACCACCAGTGCTACTAATATAGGTAGTGAAGGCGTGGGCGAATTGATTTGGCAATGAACAGACAATACCTGCAAAGATGATCATGGAAATACCGTTACCGATACCTTTTACGGAGATTTGATCACCAAGCCACATCACAAGCATTGAGCCTGCAAGCATGACAATGATGATATATAGATATCCCATCCATGCGTTTCCATTCGCGGAAAGTTGATTCATTAATTCAAATGTAACGCCACTATCAGAAGAGTTTTCAATTGTTTTGATAATACCATATGCTTGAACCGCACCTAATAATAAGGTTAGGTAACGGGTTGCATATTCCATTTTCCTTCTTCCGTATTGACCTTGACGTCTAAGCTCAGATAGAGCAGGTAATACATCAGTACTTAACAGTTGCACAATAATTTGTGCGGTGATGTATGGAGAGACGCCGAGGGCGAAGATGGAGAACGTTTGTAACGTGCCTCCACCTAATAAGTTCATAAGAGATAGAGCAGACCCGGAATTGAGATAATCGTCAAATCCTGAGACTTTTACTCCCGGGACTGTAATCTGTGCTCCGATACGGAAGATAAAGAGAATGAGGACCGTAAATAAAATACGGTTCATGATTTCTTTATTTTTAAGAATCGAAGCAATCTTTTTCATAATTAGATTACCTCAGCGGTTCCACCTGCGGCTTTAATAGCTTCAAGAGCTGATTTAGAGAACTTGCTAGCTTGAACAGTTAATGCTTTTTCAAGTTTGCCTTTTCCTAAAACTTTAACACCGCAATATTCTTTGCCGATTAAACCGGCTTCTTTAAGAAGAGCAGCATTGACCACTTTGCCAGATTCGAATTTATTTAAATCTTCGACGTTAACAACAGCGAATTCAACGCGATTGACATTCTTAAAACCTCTTTTTGGAAGTCTTCTCCATAAAGGCATTTGTCCACCTTCAAAGCCTAAAGCGACTCCACCACCACTACGGGCGTTTTGTCCTTTATGACCTTTTCCAGCGGTCTTGCCGTTTCCGGAGCCGATGCCTCTACCTTTACGGTAGTGAGCGCTTCTACTGCCTTCTACTGCTTGTAATTCATGTAATTTCATGTGACTAAGCCTCCTTATTCTTTGCTACGAAGAGCTTGCATTTCTTTGTAGCTCTTGAGGTTGTCTAAGCCTTGGTTGGTCGCTCTAATAATATTGATTGGAGCGCGGCTACCATAGACTTTAGAGCACACGTTTTGTACGCCAGCAAGTTCAAGAATTGCTCTAACAGGACCACCAGCGATAATACCAGTACCTTCAGGAGCAGGTTTTAAATAAACATTGCAAGCGCCATATTTACCAACCACTTCGTGGGAAATTGTGTTTCCTTTAACTAAGTGGATGGAATATAACTTTTTACGAGCTTGTTCACTAGCCTTTTTGATGGCATCTGGGACTTCAGCAGCTTTACTTAAGGCAAAGCCATAATGTCCTTTATGATCACCAACAACAACAAGGGCGGTGAATTTCATACGACGTCCACCTTTAACGGTTTTAGATACACGATTGATGTAAACGACTCTTTCTTCAAAATCGTCTTTTACTTCTTTACGTTCTCTTCTATCGTCTTTTCTAGCTGGTTTACCGCCTTTACGGTCACCATGAGGACGTCTATCTCCGCGTGGAGCTCTTTCTTCTTTAGGAGCAACAGTATCTGGAGCTTCTGCTTTTGCTTCTTCTGGAGCAGCAACAACTTTTTCTTCTTCCATGATTAATCTCCTTATTAGAATTCTAAGCCAGCTTCACGAGCGGCTTCAGCAAGGGCTTTGACTCTTCCGTGATAGATATAACCACTTCTATCAAAGACCACTTTCTTAATTTTCTTAGCTTTAGCTTTTTCAGCTAAATCCGCACCGACTTTACTAGCAGCTTCAATATTGGAACCGTTTTCAAGTTTTAAGCCCATTGAACTAGATGCGACTAAAGTAACTTTCTTCACATCATCAATAATTTGAGCTTCGATGTTTTTGTTAGAACGATAGACACATAATCTTGGACAACTAGATGTACCAGAGACTTTAGCTCTAACACGGGCATGTCTTCTTTTTCTAGAGACATTTTTGCTTTCTTTAGAAACCATTTTATATACCTACCTTTCTAATTATTTCTTACCACCAGCACGTTTACCTTCTTTAGTGACAACGTGTTCGTCTTTATAACGAATACCTTTTCCTAAATATGGTTCTGGTGGTCTGACTTCACGGATTCTAGCAGCGGTTTGTCCAACTGCTTGCTTGTCAATACCTTCAATGTCGATTTCAGTTGGAGAGATAAGAGTCACTTTGACACCTTCATTTGGTTTGATGGTGATGGTGTGGCTATATCCAGCCCATAAGACAACGTTAGTACCTTGCATTTGAGCTTTATAACCAATACCTCTCATTTCTAAGGATTTCTTATATCCTTCAGAAACTCCAACAACGGCGTTATGGATATTAGCACGGGTAGTTCCGTGATTTTGTTTTGTTTGTTTTAAGTCGTTAGCTCTTTTAACTACGACTGAGGTTCCTTCTACTTCCACGGAAATGCCGTGATTCATAGGAACGACTAAGCTGCCTTTAGGACCACTGACTTTGACGCTAGTGCCTTCAACAGCAACGCTCACTCCAGCAGGAAGAGAAATGTGTTTGTTACCAATACGTGACATAACTTTCCTCCTTACCAGACATAAGCAACGACTTCTCCGCCGATTCCTAAGGTACGAGCTTTTGCATCAGTCATCACACCTTGGGAGGTTGAGATAATCGCAATTCCTAATCCTTTTAAAACTCTTGGGAGTTTATCACAGCCCACGTTAACACGTAAGCCTGGTTTAGAAATCTTCTTTAAGCCAGAGATGACTCTAGTGCCATCGCTAGCGTATTTTAAGGAAATTGATAATTCTTTTTTAGTGGATCCTTTGACTTTGTAGTCAACAATGAATCCTTCTTCTTTTAAGATCTTAGCGATTTCCACCTTCATCTTGCTAGAAGGCATTTTTACAGTTTCATATTTTAATGCATTTGCATTTCTAATGCGGGTAAGCATATCCGCGATTGGATCTGTCATCATAATCGAACTTTACCTCCTTATTACCAAGATGATTTCTTTAAGCCTGGGATTTCACCCTTGTATGCGAGTTCACGGATACAAATACGGCATAAATGGAATTTTGAATAGACAGCATGAGGACGTCCACAACGTTCACAACGTGTGTATTCTCTAACTTTGAATTTCTTTGGTCTCGCACAGCGGACCTTAGCACTTGTTTTCGCCATTAGTATATCCTCCTATTATCTAGAGAATGGCATACCTAATAATTCTAATAAGGTATACGCTTCTTTATCAGTTTTAGCGGTAGTGACGACTACAACGTCCATACCTCTAACTTTACCGACTTTATCGTAGTCAATTTCTGGGAAAATTAATTGTTCCTTGACACCTAAGGTGTAGTTCCCACGACCGTCAAAGGCGTTTTTACTAACACCACGGAAGTCACGAACACGAGGGAGAGCGATTGACACTAATTTGTCAAAGAAGTCCCACATTCTAATTCCTCTAAGAGTGACTTTACAGCCAATTGCTTGGCCTTCTCTTAATTTGAAGCTAGCGATGGATTTCTTAGCTTTAGTAACCACAGGTTTTTGACCAGTGATTTGAGTAAGTTCAGCGACAGCTTCTTCTAGTCTTTTTGCATCTTGAGTGGCATCACCAACACCGATGTTTACGACGATTTTATCTAAACCAGGAATTTCCATGACACTGGAGTACTTATATTGCTCCATAAGAGCTTTTTTCACTTCAGCTTCATATCTAGCTTGTAATCTATTGACAACACTAGCCTTTTTATTTCCGGTTTTAGCCTTTGGGGCTTTAGGAGCAGCTTTAGGTGCTTCTACTTTTGCTTCTGCAGGTTTTTCCGCTTTTGGTGCGGCAGGTTTTTTCGCTGCAGGTTTTTTAGCTTCTGCCATTTTTAGCTACCTCCTTATAATTCAGTGCCGCTAGCTTTAGCGACTCTGACTTTCTTTCCTTTAACAACCTTATGGCCAACTCTGGTTGGTTTTTTGGTTTTTGGATCAACAAGCATGACGTTAGAAGCATCAATTGGAGCGTAGATCTCAACGATACTTCCTTCTGGATTTTGTTGAGTTGGTTTTTTGTGTTTTTTGCGGAGATTGACACCTTCGACAACCACACGGTTAGTTTTTGGATCAACCTTTTGGATGGCACCAGTCTTACCTTTGTCTTTGCCAGAGATGACAATGACTTTATCACCTTTTAATAATTTCATTGTTTACTCCTCCTTATAACACTTCTGGAGCGAGGGAGAGGATTTTCATAAATCCGTCAATTCCCTTCTCTCTTAACTCACGAGCCACAGGTCCAAAGACACGGGTTCCGACTGGGGCATTATCATCATTAATGATAACAACAGCGTTATCATCAAAAGCAATGGTGCTACCATCAGCTCTAAGAGTTGGTTTTTTACATCTAACGATGACGCATCTGACAATGTCACCTTTTTTCACTTTTCCATTTGGAATTGCTTCTTTAACAGAACATTGGATGATATCACCGATGTAAGATGATTTTCTTTTACTTCCTCCGTAGAGGGTGAAAGCGCGAACTTTACGAGCGCCACTATTATCAGCGACAACAAGATTTGTTTCCTTCTGGATCATAATTATTCGGCCTCCTTTTCTTCTTTAGCTGGTTCTGCTTCTTCAACTTTCTCTGCTGCAGGTTTCTCTTCGACTTCTTCAGCAAGAATTTCACCAGTAAGAATTTCTTCTTTTAATTCTTTTTCTGCCTCTTTAACAGACATTTCGGCAGTCTTATCGATTGAGACTAATCTCCATCTTTTGGTAGCGGAGAGTTTTCTTGTTTCCATAATAGTAACAACATCTCCAACTTTAGCCTCATTTTTTTCATCGTGCGCGTAATACTTCTTTCTATATTTAACGCGCTTGCCATACTTAGCGTGTTTTTTGTGAGTTTCAACAAGGACACCGATGGTCTTGTCGTTTTTATCACTAACAACTACGCCTTGAA
>Ga0247611_10002418_pt1 | contig 30174 bp, 23 predicted proteins | sample 177DNAGHGhighgp2_FD_192422 | JGI IMG/M metagenome (GOLD analysis project Ga0247611, IMG submission 192422) | Sheep rumen microbial communities from Palmerston North, Manawatu-Wanganui, New Zealand - 1770 DNA GHGhigh gp2 | ecosystem: Host-associated > Mammals > Digestive system > Stomach > Rumen... | reverse complement strand
ACTACCTAAATTCTGGGGTGTTCCATAATTTGTTCCATCTTCTGAAATAGCATATTTTATATAATTATACGGTAAAGTAGAAGTCTCTGTTGAGTCATTAAGTAACTTTAATTCATACTTCATTATAGTCATAGTACCAGTATTTGTTATAGTTACTGTTACAGGACTGGCATTTGTTAAACCATTTGCGTCACTTTCAGGTAATTTATTATTTAATTCTACTAAGACATTATTAATAGTCATAGTTAAATTACCAGTAGATACAGTTATTACTTCTTCTGTTTGATCAAAATTAGTTAAAAGTGCATAACTAGATCCTATTACTACAGTTAATATACAAAATACTGCTATTATTAAAACCTTATTTTGTTTTTTCATTAATTTATCAGTTAATTTTTCTTTTTTTACTAATATTGGTTCTTCCATAAAATCACCTACTATATAAAGTATAACATAAAAAGATATTACTTAAAATATTTTTTTAATTACTTTACATATGGTGTAAAATAATAATTTTTAGTAGAATTATGTAGAAAAAAAAATAAAAATATAGTATAATTAAGAAGGTGTAATGAGTTATGAATTATCCAGGAGGAATAAATAAAAAAAATAATATTGTTAGTAAAGAAATTAATTATAAGAATCGTGGTATGAACTTAGAAAATGATTTAAATCTTACTAATAAATATTATATAGATAATAATATTGCATATATTTATAAGAAGCCTACTCCTATTAAAGTAGTTAATGTTGATTATAAAAAGGGAATTATTAAAGAAGCTTATTATAGTGAACCATCTACTACAGATTATAATGGGATTTATAAAGGTAGATATATTGATTATGAAGCAAAAGAAACTAGAAATAAAACTAAATTTCCCTTAAGAAATATTCATAAACATCAAATAAATCATATTAGAAATATAGTTAAAGAAAATGGAATATGTTTTTTAATAATTAGATTTGTCTCTTTAAATCAAACATATTTATTAAAGGGAACTGATTTATTAAATTATATTGATAGTATTAAATCAAGTAGTATTCCTATTGATTATATAAAAGAGTATGGAGAATTAATAAAAGATAAATATATTAAAAGAGTTGACTATTTAGAAATAGTTGATAAATTATGGAGGTTATAATGAATAAGAAAAATGATAAGAAAATTGAAACTAAAAAGAAATCTAAAACTAAATTAAATTTAGGATTTATTATTACAGCATTAGCAGTTTTGGCAAGTATTCTAGTTCTATATTATATTTTTGGAATAGATGCTGCTATAGTAATGTGTGTTGGTGTTTTTTTCATTTTAATTGTTGCTAAATTATTTGATTTAACTAAAAAGAAAAAGACACCTAGAAAAATCCTAAAAGTTTTACTTGCATTATTCCTGATATTTGCAATAATTGGTGTTATTGGGATAGCTGCCTTTATGGGTTATGTAGTATACTCTGCTCCAGAATTTAAACCAAGTTCATTAAATGAAAAGCAGTCAACAATAATCTATGATAGTAATGGACAAGAATTTGCTAAAATGGGAAGTCAAAAAAGGGAAAATATTGAATATAATCAATTACCAGAAGTATTCATTGATGCATTAATTGCAACAGAAGATTCTAGATTCTTTCAACATAATGGTGTTGATATAGCAAGATTTACTAAAGCTGCTATTAAACAAGTTCTTGGAGATAGTGATGCTGGTGGTGGTTCTACTATTTCAATGCAAGTTATTAAAAATAGTTTTACTGATACTGTATCAAAAGGATTTCAAGGTATAGTTCGTAAATTTACTGATATATATTTAGCAGTATTTAAACTTGAAAGACAATATACTAAAGAGCAAATAATTGAATTTTATGTTAATAATCATAACTTAGGAGATGCTTATGGAGTTGAAGAAGCAAGTAGATATTACTTTAATAAATCTGCTAAAGATTTAAATCTTGCTGAAGCTTCCGTACTTGCAGGTATGTATCAAGCTCCAGATACCTATAATCCTAGAAAAAATCCAGAAAAAGCGGAAGCTAGACGTAATACAGTACTAAATTTAATGGTAAGACATGGATATATTACGAAAGAAGAAGCCGATTTAACGAAAAGTATTCCTGTATCATCTCTTATAAATATTCATAATTCAAATCAAAGTATATATCAAGGTTATATTGATACGTTGAGAGATGAAATAAAAGAAAAATATGGTCTTGATCCTAACAATACATCAATGTTAATTTATACAAATATGAATAGAACAAAACAAGATGGACTAAATGCTATTGCAAGAGGAGAAACATATCATTGGATTGATGATTATGTACAAGCAGGAGTTGTTATTGTTGATTCTCATACTGGTAAAGTTGAAGCTTTACTTGCTGCAAGACATTATGATGGAGAAATGTTATATAACTATGCAACTGATATGAAAAAGCAAATTGGATCAACTGCTAAACCATTATTTGATTACGGTCCAGGAATTGAATATAACAATTGGTCAACTTATACAATGTTTAATGACAGTCCTTATACATATTCAAGTGGTCAATCAATCAAAAATTATGATGGTGGATATCGTGGATGGATAACACTTCGTTATGCTCTATCAGATTCAAGAAATATACCTGCATTAAAAGCTTTCCAACAAGTTGATAAAAAGAAAATTATAGAATTAGTTACAAGTGTTGGTATAACTCCAGAAATTAGTAATGGTTCACTTCATGAAGCCCATGCAATTGGAGCCTTTACAGGTTCTAATCCGATGGAAATGGCTGGGGCTTATCAAATATTCTCAAATGGTGGTAAATATATAGAACCATATTTAGTATCAAAAATAATTCTTCGTTCTACAGGAGAAGTAATAGAACATAAAACTGAAGAAAAACAAGTCATTAGTGATTCAACATCTTATATGATTGCAGATGTCTTAAAAGCCGTTGTTAATAATCGTATGAGAGGTTATAAATATCAAATTCCTGATAATTTTGCTGCAAAAACTGGTACAACTAATTACCCTTCTAATATGTGGAAAGAGTATCCAGGACTTCCAAATGATGCAATTAGTGATTGTTGGGTTATGGGATTCACAAATAAAACAGTTATATCTCTATGGTATGGCTATAAAGGAATCGATAAAGATCATCTTGATAGAGTTCTTCATTGGGTACCAGCAACAAATGAAAGAGCTAATTTATTTAATGCTATAGCAAATATAGGATTTAATCATGACGGATCAGATTTTGAAATGCCAAGTAGTGTATTAAAAGTAGCAATTGAAGCAGGTACTAACCCTCCTCTTTTAGCAAGAGAAAGTAGTCCTAATAAAATTGTTGAATTATTTAAAAAAGGAACTGAACCTACTGAATACTCAAATATTCACTCAAAGCTCTCGAGTCCTGGAGGTTTAAAAGTAAATTTCAAAGGTGATCATGTTGAGCTTACATGGAATAAAGTTGACGATCCAGGATATGAAGATGATAAAGCATTTGGTTATTATGTATATTTTAATGGTGAAGAATTAGGATTTACTGCTAAAACTAGTTATACAGTTACTAATAAGAGCAACTATTTAGGAACATACGCAGTAGAAGCTGGATATAAAGATTCTCCAAATAACAGATCAGATCGAACTGAAAAAACATTATCATCGTCAACATCATATGATTTATCAGTAAAAAAATCTACTAATTACTTATATGTAGGTGATGATATACCTTCAAATTTATACGATGGAAGCGTCGTTGTTCTTAAAGAAAATGGTAAAGAAGTAAATTTAAGTAGTTCAAATATAAAAATTACTGTAAAAAATAGTAGTGGTGAAACAGTACAATCAGTTAATAATTCAGAAGAAGAAACATATACAGTAGAATATACTGTAACTTATAAAGAATATTCTGGAACGATTTCTAATAAAATTGTTATTAGGGCTAAAGATAATTCTAATAATTAAAAGAAAGTTCAAAAATGAACTTTCTTTTTTTAATCGAATGTTATCTTATTAATTCTACCTTCTTTTAAATCATTAATAATAATTGTATAAACTTTTTCTAAATCAATAATATTACCTTTTTTATATGAATTAGTTGATTCTGCTATTTTAGTCAATATATTTTCTAAGTTAAATGTTTCTATATTATTTAATTTATATCTTTCAAGTAATATTTTTTTATAATTATTATATAAATAAGTAACAATATAAGAAGCTATTTCTTCTTTATCTAAAATATCTTCATTAATTGAACCAAAACTAGCTAAATTAAGTCCAATCTCTTTTGATTCTATCTTTGGATATAATAACCCAGGAGTATCTAATAATTCTATAGTATTTCCTACTTTTACCCAACTAATTCCTTTTGTTACTCCAGCACGATTACCTGTTTTTAAGCCATTTTTACCACTTATATGATTAATTAAAGTACTTTTACCTACATTAGGTGCTCCAATTACAATTGCTCTAAATATTCTAGGTTTTAAACCTTTTTTTATTCTTAAATCATTTATATCTTTAAGAAGTATATTTGTTTTAGTAATTAAATCATTCTTTTCTTGATTAGATAATACTTTTAAATTAACTTTTAGTACTTGATAATTCTTCTCATATTCTTTTATTATTTTATCAGTTTTTTCTTTATCACATAAATCATACTTTGTAAATATAAGTATTCTTTTCTTATTCTTAATTAAATTATCTAAATCAATAATTCTAGATGATATAGGCATTCTAGAATCAATTACTTCATAAACTATATCAATTAAATCTAATTTTTCTTTTATTTCTCTTTTAGTTTTAGCCATATGTCCTGGAAACCAGTTTATATTAGTTTTATTTTCATTCATTTGGATTACCTCCTTTATTGGGTAATGACTTCATTAATAAATCAAAATCACTTTGAAGACTTTTCATTTCCCTTTCTCTATATATTTGAAATTCTTTTTCGGCTTTTTTTATTGCTTCTTCGTGAGATATTTTACCATTACCTTCAAGTATTTTTCTTCTATTTAATAATATTTGATTATCAAGTTCTACGATCCAATCATTCATTTTCATTGTTTTTTGTTCTAATGCTTGTAATTCAGCAAAATCTAAAAATTGAGATACTAATAAATTCAATCTTTGAAGTTCAATTTCTGATAAATAATTTTTAGCAATTTTCACATCATCTATTGTTACATAGTTTCCTTTAAAGTTAGTCATACCAACATATGGCTTCTCGTTATCGACTCTATTATATATTAATTCAGCAGCAGTTTGTTCATGTACTGCATAATGTAATTTATTTTGTACTGTAGCAAAGAATTTTTTAGTTATTTCACTTCTAGGATCATAATCTATACTGGTTGCATATATATCTGTAACTTGTTGATAAAAATTCCTTTCACTAGAACGAATATCTCTTATTCTTTGAAGTAATTCTTTAAAATATCTATTACCACCTTGTTTTAATCTGTTATCATCCATGGTAAAACCTTTTTGAATATATTCATGAAGTCTTTGTGTAGCCCAAATACGAAATCTAACTGCAATTTCTGATTGAACACGATATCCTAAAGCAATTATCATATCTAAATTATAATGATCAATATTTCTTTTTACTTCTCTATTTCCTTCATTTTGAACTTGCAAGATTTTCTTGCATGTTGAATTAGGCAATTCAAAATCATCATAAATATTATTAATATGCTGTTCTATGTTTTGTCTCGTAGTTTTATAAATATCGGCAAGTTGATATTTTGTTAACCAAACATCTTCATCTATAAACTTAACGTCAACTCTAGTTGTTCCATCTTTATCTTCATATATTAATACTTCATTTTTATTGTCCATAATAACTGCCTCCATTTCTATTATTCAATATCATTTCTTCTTACAAAATCATTATATACCCAATCAGGTGCATAATCTAAAATATATGTCAACTCATCAGCTAGCTCTTTTTTAGTCATTAAACTAATATATTTTTGTGCTTTTTTATATAACTTTTCTTGATAATCTTCATATTCTTCTTGTAATCTTTCTTGTTCTTTCTCAAATTTGTTTGCTTCTTCTGGAAACGCAGTAAAAAATGTTGCAACTATATGCTTGCATATTATTCTTTTACCATTTGCAAGTGGACAAGTACAAGTAGACCTCCTAGGATGTGATACATCTAAATAAATGTCATAATTATTAGTTCCTATTGCTATACTCGTAATTTCATAATCATTTATTTTCTTCAAATTTCTAATTTTCTTTTTTTTATAATAATCTAATCCTCTCCAACAAGAATCACCACTTGCTAATGAAATTATACCCATTTTAACACCTCTTTTCATTAATATAAAATGTGTCGACATTATTACAAGCCAACCAGTTTATATTAGTTTTATTTTCAATCATTTGAAGCAAATCCTTTTATTTTAAATATACCAACTCCATCTTTTATAAAACCATTTTTAGTATAAAAGTCTTTACTATCATCTTCAGTTATAAATTGAATTCTTTTAAATTTCTTTTTCAAAGTAATTTTATTTAATAATTTGCTTCCTATGTCTTGTTTTTTGATATTTAGTTTTTATTGATTCATACAATTAATCTGGATATTTGCCTGAATTTCAATTAACCGATAAAAATAAATCTTTTAACTCATCTTGAGTAAAATTTTAGTATATTTTATCATATGTTTCTAACAAATTATTACCAAGTTAACAATATCTTTAGTTATGTCAAATAAATAATATGTTTCATTATGCTTTTAACATCTTTTTAATATCAAATATTTGCCATTAAATTATTTCTTATTTATAAAGATATTTATCTTAGATAATAACTTTTTATTAAAGAACAAAATTATTAAAAATATTAAAAGTATTATTTTTACTATAAACCAAATTATTTTAGATTTACTATAAGTTCCACCTTCTTCATAATAGTCCTGAGGATTATTTTCATTATATTTTATTTTTATTTCATTTTGAGGAATATCATCCTTAGAAACCCCAACAACAATTTCTTGTTTAACACCATTTTTATCATTAAAAGTATAAATATAATCGTTAAATACACTACTATCAGAATTCTTTTGTTCTGAATATACTGCTACTGTATCAATATAATCTTTTGCTATAATAGTTTGTCTAACAAATAAGCTGTCAATAATTATACTAATTAATAAAACAAAAATACTAATTCCTAAAAATATTCTCTTAATAATTAATTGAATTTTATCAATAATCACTGCTGCATTTTGAATATTATTATTTATTTGATTTTGTTTTTCTAAATCTATACTTGGTACTTGCTGATATTCATTTTTGCTATTTGAAGGTATTCTTGTAAATATAAAAAGCATTACTAAAGCTAATATAAAACATATTATACCTGCAAATGTATTAGTAGATTTTTCATATTCTGTAGAACATTTTTCTGGATTATTTGAATCATAGTATACTTTATTTTTATTCTCTTTTGGATAAGTACTACTACCTGATTTAGCTTCACATTTATACTCTACTCCACTTACACTAAAATAATATGTTGGATAATAAGTTACATTATCATCAATATCTCTCCTCTCATTTATATCTATTTTATAAGCAACAGTTTGACTGTCATATTTATTAACATTTCCCGAAATAAAAGTTAAATAAACTCCCACTCCCAAAAACAATAAAATACAAAAAAATATTATTAATTTATCTTTCATTTATATACCTCATTAATTATTCTCTAATCTTTCTCTAACCTCTTTTTTATATACTTCTACTCCTGGTTGATTAAATGGGTTAACATTAAATAAAATACTAGAGAAAGCTGCACTTAATTGAAAAAAATATATTAATTTGGAAATATTTTCATAATTAATTTCATCTATTGTTATTATATTACAAGGAACATTACCACTAAAATGGGCATTAACAACTGAATCTAAAACAATATTATTTATTTCATGTAAATTTTTATTATCATATGAAACATATGAACTATTCTCTACTTTAATAAATGTTTCAAATAGTATCTTATTACCTTCTTGAATAAATTGTCCTAAAGAATGTAAATCTCTAGTATGAATATTTGACATCGGAAGTATTCCTACTCCATTCTTTCCTTCACTTTCTCCAAATAATTGCTTTAACCATTCCATAAAAAAGTTCATATTTTCTTCATATATACAATAATTTTCAACATATTTCCCTTTATTAAATAATAGTTTTCTAGTAACTGCATAATTATAAGCATCATCAATTAAACTACTTCCTTCATAATATCCTTTAATAATACTATCAAGATCATAATTAATTGCTAAAGGTAATAAGTGAGCTGGAGTAATAAAAGAATATCTACCTCCTATATTATCAGGAATAATATAAGACTTATATCCTTCTTTATTAGTTTCTTCTCTTAAACTTCCTTTTTCTTTATCAGTTATCGTAATAATATGATTTTTAAAATCATTAGAATATTTTTTTATTAACAAATCTTTCAGTAATTTATAAGTTATAGTAGTTTCCATCGTAGTACCACTTTTACTTATAACACATAAACAATAATTTTTATTTTCTAAATAATTTAATAATTCTTTCGTATATTTACTAGATAAAGTAGTACCAGCATAAATTATTTCATAATTATTATCATTAAAATAATTAGTAAACATTTTAGAAAAAGCATAACTTCCTAAAAAAGATCCTCCTATTCCTATCATAACTAAACATTCAAAATTATTTTTAATAAAATTAGCTTCTTCCTTAATATCGTTAATTAAATCATCACTAATTCTATCTGTCCAACCAATCATATCATAACTATTAAATTTTTTTAAAACTTCATCTTTTTTAGTTAATAATTTATTATATTCATTGTTATCAACAAATTTATTAACATAAGTACTAAAATTAAATTTTATCATCTTACACCTCTTACTTACAGATTAATTATAACAAAAAAAATTAACTATTTCTAGTTAATTTTACTATTATTATCATTAATAATTATATGATGTTCTAATTCATCATTAGTTAATTTAATAATATTATTTTTTATTTTTTGTCCATCTAATTCTATTGAATAAGTTGAACTTTTCTTAATTTGGATATCATAGATTGTATCCATATACGTATATTTAATAGAAACATTATTCCAAGATGCAGGTAATTTAGGATTTATTTGTAATTTATCACCTAATTTATTAATACCTAATATTTCTTCAATACCTATTCGATAAAACCAACCAGCTGATCCAGTATACCATGTCCATCCACCCCTAGCTGGGAAATTTAAAGATGAATAAATATCTGCAGCTATAACATATGGCTCTACTTTATAAATATCTGTATCTTCTTTTTTCAGTGTTCTATTTACAGGATTAATCATTTGATAATACTCATATGCACGATTATAAAATCCTAACTTGATTAAAGCCATTAGGTACCATGAAACACTATGAGTATATTCTCCACCATTTTCTCTTATTCCTTTTGCATAATTCATAATATATCCTGGATTATTCTCAGTTTTATCAAATGGAGGAGTAAGTAATTTAATAATTTTTAAATCTTTATCAACTAGTCTTTTTTCTACAGAATTAATTACTGATTCAATTCTATCTTTTTGGATAACATCACTTAAAATAGCAAAACTTTGACTTATTAAATCTATCTTACATTCAGTATTATCTTTACTACCTAATTTATCACCATTATCATAAAATGCTCTTAAATAATACTCACCATCCCAAGCTTCTTTATTAAGATTATCTTTTAATTTTTTATTAAAATCATCAAATTCTGTTATATCAAAACCATTATCAAATTTTTTAATAATCTTAGTAAATCCATCTATTATTGAATACAAGAAGAATCCTAACCATACGCTTTCTCCTTTACCTTTAATACCAATCTTATTCATACCATCATTCCAATCTCCTCCACCAATTAATGGTATTTTATGAGGACCTAGAGATGACATTGAAAGTTTAATTGATTTTAAACAGTGATTGAAAAGTGTATCAGTATAATCAGTATAATTAAATCTAATACCTTTTTCTGTTTCATTATCTTTTAATTTTTCACCAGTAATATATGGAACTTGTTCATTTAAAATATCATAGTCTTCTGTTATTTCAAGATAATATATAGTTGCATAAACAAGCCATAAATAATCATCTTTATATTTACTTCTTAAACCAAAATTATTTTTATCATGCCACCAGTGAACTACTTCCCCATTTTCAAATTGATGAGAAGCATTTATTAATATTTGATCTTTAGTATATTTAGGATTAACAATAGCAATATTCATAGCATCTTGTAATTGATCTCGATATCCAAATGCCCCACTTACTTGATAAAATCCAGATCTTGCCATAATTCTTGATGACATTGTTTGATATAAATACCAACCATTTACCATATAATCAAAACTCTTATCTGGAGAAGAAACTTTTATAACACTTAGAGTTTTCTTCCAATAATCATTTATCATTTTTAATTCTTTTTTAGCATTTTCAATATTTGTATACTTTTTAATTAAAGATTTATTAACATTATCATCTAAACTACATCCTAATACAAAGACAATATTCTTTTCTTCATTGGTATCAATTTCCATATTAAATGATATACTTTTTATTAGCATATTCTCACAAACAGTACTTTCAATCTTTTCTGATGCAGACATAAATACATTAACATTACCATAATTAATACTATAGACATTTCTCATTTTAAGATAATTATCGTCACCCATAAATTCTGTTAAAATATATCTTGCTGTTTTATCTTCAAAATTTCCCATAACTGGATTAATCCAATATTCAATATTAGTATTAATTTTCTTATTAGTTTTATTTTTTATATTCATTAAGTATATTTTAACATTATCATTTAGAGAAACAAATTCTGTAACAGAACGATATAATTTTTTAGTTTCACCTTCTAATATACTATAACCAAATCCATGAGTACATTTACTAGGGTCAAATATTTTACCATCAAAATTAAAACCTTCTGTTTTATCATTTAAAACTACTTCATTCTTCCATGATGAAAGTTTAAATTCTGATGCATTATAGGCATAAGTATATCCACAACCATTATTTGTAATAATCGTACCAAAATTTTTATTTGCAATAACATTACACCATGGCATAGGAGTATCTTTATTATAAATAACGTATTCTTTACCATTATTTTTAAAACCACCATATCCGTTATCAAATAACAATTTTTCTGTATTAGGTACTAAAACATTATCATCAATTATATATTTAGGTAGTGGTGCTGCTTTACCATTAGTTTTATATTTTTCAATTATTTCTTTTAAACTACGAGAGTTACCTATTTCCAGTTTTATTCTTGGAACCATATTTAACATACTTCGATCTTTATCTGTTATATCAGAACCATTTATTACTGTAACACTTCCCGGAGTATGATAAAAATTATTTAATGTATACATTCGATATAATTCATCTTCTATTTGTTTTTTAATAAGATTTTGAGATCCATCTGTTTCACTATTAATAATTATGATATCAACAAATATAGACTTATTTTTATAATATTCAAATGCCTTTAATAATTCAAATACCGGACTCATTTTAGATATATTATCTATCTCAATAGAAATAATTGGTCTATCTCCACTAATGCCAAATTTCCACAATCCATCTAAACCTAAAGCATTTTTTCTTAAAATATCCATTCTATTATCATCAACGACAAACTTTGTTATTTGATATAAATAGTTAATCATAATATTATAAGTTCTCATGTTTTCGCCATTAATATTTAATGTTTTAGTATTAATAACATTCATTAATGTTGCTATTTTAAATTCTGCTTCAAGAGATTGTTTAGAATTATAATATTTAATAATATCATTAATCTGTTCAATGCTTCTTCCAAAACCACTAAGTATATAAACACATACTGATTCGTTAGCAGGAACAGTTATAGTATTTCTTAGTGATAAAATTGGATCTAAATTATCTCCAACATAATTGGTTAATTCTCTATTTAAGGCAGATGCATTACATAAAGAATTATTTCTACCAATAAATTCACTTCTCTCAGTTTCATAACTATATTCGTTTTCACAATCAGGTATAAATAATCTTGTAAACATATAACTATTAGCATTACTACTAATCTTATTTCTTCTTTTAGCAATTAAACTATTACTATCTTTATCATACATAGTATTAATAAACATACTATTAAATACTTTATGACTAATATCATTCATATTTTCAGATAAAATAGGTTCAGTATAAGTTGTTAATTCTAGCTCTCTTGTTTCATTAGATTCATTTTTAAACGTTATTTTTCTTATTTCAGAATGATGAGAACTACAAACAACAATTTCCGTTTTAGTAGAAATAGATTTATCTCGTCTAATAAATTTTATCTTATCAGTTGCAAAAATAACTTCATATTTTTCTGGTACTGTATTTATTGGTGAGTAAGTATTACTCCATATGTAATTATTCTTTATATCTTTAACGAATAAGAATAATCCATAATCATTTTTAGTAACTTTACGATATCTATTTAATTGAATAGTTCTATATCTTGAAAAACTATTACCTCTATCATTCATAATTAAGGAATACTTTTTATTAGATAAAACCGTTGTTTCAGGTAATTTAGAAACATAATTAAAGTATCTTATATCATTTTCAATAGATTCTTTATTATAATTATATTTCTTATATCCTGACATTTTTAGATCAATACTTGATTTAACTTGGACTTTTTCTTTAAGTAATAATTCAAAAGATTTAATATTTATATTAGAATGAAATAATTCTGGAATAATATCATTTTTCAAATAATTAGTAATACCTAGTAAACTCATTCCTTGATGATGAGCATAATATGATTTAACTACTCCATTATTATCATAATCATAGGCATCATAATAACCATATTCTCCTAACATATCTAATTTATTAAATTTAATTAAATTATCATAAACTTCATTTGGAAATAACCCTAAAGCCATTAATGATGAATATGGCGATAATACTATTCTATTTTCTTTATCTTCTTTAACTTTTAGATATGGAGTTGCAAAAGCTTTATATTTATAATTAAGTGAATTATCAAGTTCATTATAGGCTGATTCTGATATTCCCCATGGTAATTTACTAGAAATACTACTAATATAACTTTTTTGACAAAAATAAGCAAAATTATATGTTTCATCAAGTAAAGTATTAGGATAATTTTTCATGAATAAAAGCGGCATATAATATTCAAATGATGTTCCACTCCAAGATACTAATCCTTTATGACCTTTATATGTAGTAAGTGATTTATCTAAACTAAACCAATGTTTGGATGGAGCAAATCCTAAACAAATGGCTAAATAACTAGTAAGTCTTGATTCACTAGCAAAATTATTATAATTATATCCAGATAACTTACCTTCATCTTCATCATAACCAATACTAAATACATTCTTCTTAGTATATAATCTTTTAAAATTAGTATTTTTAATTAATTTATCACATAATTTTACTAATTCATTTTCCTCTAATCTATTTAAAAATTCACGAGTAACTATAATACTTGCAACTAAATTACCAGAATCAACAGTTGATACAAAGTATGGATTAATAACTTTCATTGTTTTAATATCATACCAGTTATATAAATGTCCATGCCATTTTTCTAGTGAATCAATTGATTTTAAAACTTTATCCAATAAATCTATAACTTCATCTTTAGAAATAAATTCAAGTTCATATGCACTAATTATACTAGTTAATGAATAACCAATTGCCGTAGGAGAAGTTCTATTATCAAGTTTTTCATCTCTATTTTCTTGATAATTATCTGGAATTAAATAATTATATTCACTACATAAATTATCTTTAAAATAATTCCAAGTCCTTCTTGCTATATCAGTAAGATTATCAATTTCATCCTTTTTTAACTCTATTTTATTATGATTAATATCTCTACTTACTAAATATAATACTATCGGAGCCGTAATAAATATAAAACTTAAAATATAAGCAGCAATATTATTAGTAAAAATTCCTATAACAACGAAAATAAGACCAATTATAGTATTTATTAAAAAATTATAAAAGTAATTAGCTAAAGTATTTTTTTGAGTTTTAGCAGCTTCTTCAGCAGTTATCCAATTTAATAAATTTTTATGACTAATTAGTAATCTATATAATGTTCTAAAGAAAGCATCCATATATAACTTAGTATAAAAAGGAATTGTTGCAAAATTAATATAAGATCTTAATAATATACTTTTTCCTCCAAAGAAAAACTTACGGTAATAAATTCTTGTTTTATGTCTTTCTTTTATAGTCATCTTACTTCCTAAAAAGAAGATAACAGATATTGTTAATTCTAAAACAACAAATAAAATCCATAACCAAGACTTTAATCCATTAAATGTAAATGCTAATAATAAAATTATCAATAAAGATGGAAATAGAAACATTCTAAACATATTATCAAATATTTTATATTTTTCTAAAAGATTAAGAGGATTTTTAACTTTAGTTTTATTCTTCGATGGTACTTTCTTAAATAACCAACTTATTATTTGAGTATCTCCTCTTGCCCATCTATGATGTCTTGTAGTATCAATTAAGAATTTTGAAGGAAATTCATCTATTAATTCTATATCTGAAACATAGGCACATCTTAAATAATTACCTTCTAGTAAATCATGAGAAAGTATTAAATTATCAGGGAATGTATTTCCAAGTACTTTATTAAATATTTCTAAATCATATATACCTTTACCAATAAAACTTCCTTCTCCAAATGAATCCTGATATACATTTGGGACTAAAGAAGAATATGTATCAAATCCTCCTATTCCTGCAAATATTTGACTATATAAACTCTTATTAGAAGACTCAATATCTAATCCAATTCTAGGTTGCATTATTCCATAACCATTAATAACTTTAGTTCCTTTTTTATTAAGAACTGGTTTATTTAATGGATGAGCCATTGCCCCAACTAAATTAAGAACCGAATTAAGAACTAATTTCGTATCAGCATCTAAAGTGATAACATATTTAATATTTAAATCATTATTATTTAACATATTAACATTAAAATACTTTTGATTATCTATACTCTCTCCTAATAATATTTTATTAAATTGAAGTAATGCTCCTCTTTTTCTTTCATAACCTAAAAAACTATTTTCTTTTTTATTCCATATACGCTTCCTATATATAAAATAGAATAAATCTTTTTTATATTTTTTATTTAAATTCTCTGCGTATTCTCTACCATATTCAGAAATCTCTTTATCATAATCAGCAACTGCTTCCTTATGAGCTTTAACATCTCCTAATAAAGCAAAATATAAATTATCTGTTTTATTAACTAAATAAAATGATTCTAATGTATCAAACATCTCTTTAATTTTATCAGTACTTGATATTATAGTAGGTATTACAACCATAGTACGATTACCATCCGGAATACCGCTAGTATAATCAAGTTTAGGTATTATTTTAGCAGGTACAAAAGAAGTTAAAAGATGATTAATAAGTTGAATTATAATTTGACTTATTGGTATAAATAATATAATAAATCCAATTATCCTATATTTTATAAAATAGTTAGATATGAAAAAACAAATTATACTAGTTACAATAAATATTAATAAAATATATATTCTAAATTTTGATATGTTATTTTTATTTTTAAACAATTTAAATCCAATATGATTATCATCCCTGATACTCTTAACAAATTCATATTCTGTAACACTATTCTTTTTTGAAAGTTTTGTAATTTTATTTCGATACAATCTTTTAGATTCTATAGTCATATCCATATAAATAGAATCTTCCATTAAAATTTTTTCAGTTTTGGAAACTTTTTCATATAAATCTTCTAAAGAAAAATCCGCTATTTCAGAAATATCATTAAAAATATTAGATATTAAAACATTACTTTCTATTTTATTTTGATATTCTTCATTTATTAAATCTTTTAAACTAATCTGTCTATCTTGTAAATAAGTATTTAATCCTTTAAATAATTTCGCACTATTTTTTATTTTGTATAACTGATTATTAATTTCAAAAATATAATATTTCTTTTTATTTAAATCAAAATTATTATGTATAAATGATTCTAAAGATAAATTATCGTTACTATTAATAATATTTAAAATATCATCTCTATCTAGTAATCTTTTATGTTCATCATAACATAAATCATTTAGACGATCTGTATATATAAAAATTAATATAGGTACAATAAAGTCTACCTCTTTATAACTGAAATAATCATGAGTTTCTTTTTGATATTTTTTTAATTCATCTACTAAATATTTAAAATCTATATTATATTTTCTTTTAGAAACAATATCCTTTAATAATAAATAATTCTTGTTTATTATTTTTGTATTTCTTTTTATTTCTCTTTTATTTGATACAATATTATTTTTTAATTCTACAAGTATATAGTAGTTATCAATTAACCATTCATTAGTAATATCAACATATTCATGATTTTTAGTTTTTGTTATTAAAAAATTATAATAATTTGTAATATTATCAAAATTTTTTAAAAACTTATTTAATAATTTATTCATAGTTACCTCTCTTATTTGATTATAACATATTTCGAACTTTTTATATAAAAAAAAACATTTTTTTACAAAAAAACAAACAAATAATTGTTTGCTTAATTTAATTTAATTACTACTTCTATAGAAGTATCTTTTAAATAATCTTTTAGTTTTAAACTATCTTCCTTATTACCTATTATAGAACCATAATGAATAGGTATTACTATTTTAGGATTAATTATTTTAGCAACTTCAGAAGCTTCATAAGCATCCATTGTAAAATGTCCTCCTATCGGAAGAAATGCTATATCACATTTTACTTTTTCCATTTCTATAGTTTTATCTGTATCACCTGCTATATAATATGTAATATTATTATAAGTTATAATGTATCCTAGCCAATTATTTTTTATTGAGTGAAATGGTTTATTAATATTATAAGCTCTAATAGCTTTAACCTTAATATCATTAATTACCACTTCATCATCAGGATTTAAAAATATATAATCAATAAAATCTATTTTCCTAATATGTTTTTCCATTGAATATGGTGCAACTATAATAGTGTTTTCATTCTTAATCTTATTAATTGATTCAATATCATAATGATCATAATGCTCATGTGTTATAAAGATAAGATCAGCATCATACAAATTATCTTTTATTTGAAATGGATCAAAATAAATCGTTTTATCAAGTATAATTTTAATACTACTTTGAGTATTAATTATAATATTATCAGTTTTCATATTATCCTTTAAAATTTATTTTTTATTATTAATCTCTTCTAGCATCCTAATTATTTGTTTTTGATTTTTCATACATTCTCTAATCTCATCATGTAAATGTTCAAGTATAAGTTCACTTTTTAAATCAACTTGATAATCATTTTGATTTCTAATGCTATCTTTTTTAGCTTGTCTATTTTGACTCATCATAATTATTGGTGCTTGAAGAGATGCTAAACAAGAAAGAACTAAATTTAAAAGTACAAATGGATAAGGATCACTTGCTCTTTGCATTATTACTCCATTTATAATAATCCAAATGATTATAAAAATAGCAAATCCTATAATAAAACTCCATGAACCAGCGAATTCCGATAATTTATCCGCTAATCTTTCACCTGTAGTTAAATCTTTATCTTCTTGTTTATCAACATCAATAGTTATTGGCTTATTAATTAGCATTTCAAATAAATCATCTTCATCATCAATATTTATTTCTTGTTTTAATAACTTTTTTACTAAATCTTTTTTAGATATTACTTTTTTATTTTCCATTTTAATCTCCTACTTTCTTTATAAGAATAACATATAACTATCTAAAATTCAATTAATATTACATAGTATTTATTAATTCATTCACTTATATGAGCAGTAATAATGCAATAATTATATGAATTAATAGTAATTAAAACATTATCAACTTTAACATAATAATTTTTACCTTTTTTAGATACTATACTATCTTGATTAATAATTAATTTTTTTAAATAATCAACTATTTTATTATTTATTTTTAAATTTTTTTCTAATCTTTTCAACCCTAATTTCGTTGTATGAATTTTATCTAAATTTAATAATAATATTTCTTTTTCCATATATACCTTAAAAAAGAAGAATTATTATTCTTCTAAATAATTATAATTAACTGTATAATTTTTATATTTTTCTTTAAAGAAAACCGTTAATAATTGTTTAGCATTTGAATCAGCAGCATCTAGCAACTTATTGGATACACAATCATTTTCAGCTTGTTCTTGCATTTTAGTAACTGCAGTATTATGGGTATCAAGATCAATTCGTGAAAATAAACTAGATGAATCCAAATATACTTTAAACGATTCTGGGTTAAGAGTTGTTTTATAAATTCTAGCATGATTTAATGAAACATTGATTTCTTTTTTATTATCATCTATTTCATATTTAATTTCTGAAAAATCAACAGAAGCATCTACAGCAAAATCATAACTAAATATTTGTCTACTTTCTGAAAATGGTATTTGAAACAAATTGAAAAAATCTTTATTAACTTTACTATCTTCAAGTACAGTCGTATAACAAGTTTGAGTAACAAGTTCACCAACATCTTCTAATCCAAATTTAGTTGTTTTAGTTTTACTAATCAAATTATTTTGATAATTAATTCCTAATTTAAAAGTGATAATTCCAAATGCTATAATAATAATTCCTACTAAAATTATTTTTATTCTCTTTCCTAATTTAATTTTTTTTACTTCTTCCATAATACTTTCCTACCTTCTTATTAATTATATCATAAATCTAAAAAAGATAATATAATAATTCCACTAATTACTAAAAATATTGCTATATACTGTAATTTTGTTAATTTCTCTTTTAAAAATATTCTTGATAATAGAAGTGATAAAATACAATATGAACCTATTACTGTTGCACTAATTGTTGAGTTCCCAGACATAGCAAAAACATAAAAGAATTGACCGGATGTTTCAAAAATAGCAGCACTTATTTTATTTTTTTCTTTAAATATATTTAGTGAAACTTTTTTTGCTTGTAAATATATATAAGATATTATTCCATAAATTAAAAACGTAAATTCATAAGCTACTAAGGCTGTATCTTCACTAATTAATTCTAATTTATCTAAATATACTGCATCTAGAAATGTTCCAGCACCATCAAGTAAACAGTATAAAAGAGGAAATATAATTAATAAAGTTATAACTTTTTTTTGAGAATTATTTTTTTTAAATTTTTCTCTTTCTTTTTTGTTTTCTTTTGTTTCTATAATTGATAGTATTAAGATACCAATAAATATTAAAACAAAAGCAATTATAGTTGGAATATTTAATACTTCTCTAAAGAATATTACTAATAATATCGAGGTTATAACTCCACTAGTATTTTGAATAGGACTTGATATAGATAACTCTAAATAACGAAGTCCTTTGTAACCAATAATCATACTTGAAATATAAAATATTGATACTGGTAAATATTTTAGTAAATCAATTATATTTATTTCAACATGTTTTACTATTAAATAAATAATTGCATGAATTCCCATAACAAGTCCAACGATAATACCTGTTTTAATATGAGAATATTCTTCACTATTACTTTTTTTATAAAATAAGTCTGCTATTCCCCAACAAAAGAAGGTTATTAAAGTAAACAAAAACCACATAATTACTCCTACCTAAATAAATAATTGTAATAATCATTTTTTAATATTAATTTACTGATTGTTAAACGATTATTAACTAATTGATTTATATTTTTAATATATTCTTCATCATAAACTCCACTAAAAGTATTATTATTAGAATAAAAAGTCCCTTTATCTGTAACAAAGCTACGATTTCTCATAATAGCAATTCCAAAAGAATTAGATAAAATATCACGACCTGTAAATAATCTTGAATCATAATCTATTCCAAATAAATTGTAAACAGTTGGTATTACATCTGAAGACATACATGGTTTAGTTATATGAACATCTTCTAATTTATTGTTCCAAATTATTAAAGAATTATGATTTACTTCAACTATATTATCTCTTTCATAACTAGATAAACTATTTATAGAATTTAGATCAAGTTCATATGGATAATGATCGGCAAGTAATACAATAACAGTATTATCAAGTTTATTAGCATTAGAAAGTTCTGTTATTAATTTTTCTAATGCTCTATCTAATTCTATTTGGGTTGCAACATATGCTTTAGCATTAGAAGATACATTTAAATTCTTAACTAATTCTCTATTTTTATATGCAATATAATTATCCTCAAAAGTATATTCAAAATGTCCTGATACCGTCATATAGTAGGCTAAAAATTTATTATCATTATTAATATAATCTTCTACTGTCTTCTCAATCATCTCTAAATCACTTTGTGGCCATGGTTTACAATTAATTCTTTTTTCTAAACCATTATAACAACCCAGATAATTATCAAATCCTTGACTCTTTAAGTATTTATGTCGATCTTGAAATCCATACCAATTATTATGATATGCAAAAGTACTATATCCAAGTCCTTTAAAAACATTCCCAAGTCCATAAGGAAAATAATTAGTACCACTTCTCCATCTATCCAAAACATCATTATCAGGATATAAACCAAGAAGAGATTGAAATTCTCCACCAATTGTTGATAAAGCATTAGGAGTATAATAATTATCAAAAATAAATCCACTATGTGTTAATTTATATAAAGTAGGCGTTAATTCTTCTGATACTCCTATCTGGCTAAATGATTCGGCTGTAATATATACCAAATTATAATCTTTAAACATACCTGTATATTCATTTTTCAAAGTACCTGAATCATTTTTAATAAATTCATTAATTGTTTTAATATTTTGATTAGTAGTTTCTTTATCTAAATTCAAATTTAAAATATTTGGTTCATAAACTATTTCTTTTTTCTCTTCCTCAACCTCTGTTTTCTCTTTCATTTCAATATTAACATGAGATATTTTTTCTTTAAATCCAAATACAGTTCGATAAAAATCTATTCCATAACTATTTAGTATTCCAAGTTTATTAATATTTAAAGATATTTCATTAACATTATTATATAATTCATATAGACCATTTATCGTATTTTTAGTAGACATAACATTTAAATAATAAAATGGTATCATAATATTAATAATTAATATAAATATTAAGGAATACTTAAAACTAATCTTTTCCAATTTAATTTTTTTATGAAATACTATAAATAATACTAAAGGTATCATAAAAATAATAATATAAATAATATTATTTATAATAGCACTAACTAATTCAGATTTAAATGAATTTAACTGGTCATTTAATTTTAAATTAGATAAAGAAAAATAAACTTTAAATACATTATAAAATATCATTTCTGTAGAAAATAATACTCCTATTATTAATAAAAATAATGATGTTAAAATATTATTTATTTTTTCATTAAATAAACTACTAATAAAACTTAATATTGAAGAAATGATAATTGTATATAAAAATATATTTATAATACTATTTATAGAAAATTCTAAGTGTGAAAATAATTTAAATATTATTTCTAAAAATAAAATACTAATAAAATATATTAAAAATCTTTTTACAACATTTTTCATATAACCTCTCTATATTATATATTTAAAACATGAGTTGCAATTTCAAAATATACTATTAATCCTAAAGCATCAACTATAGTTGTAATAAACGGACTGGCCATAACTGTAGGATCAAATCCTAGTTTTTTAGTAAGTATTGGTAAAGTACATCCAATAAATTTTGCAACAACAACAATCATAAAAATAGTTAAACAAATAACACCAGCTACTTGATAAGTAATAGCAGTATTATGAAATAAAATCTTATCAACTAAAACTAGTTTAGCAAAATTAGCTAATGCTAATGTTAGTCCAACTAAAGCAGAAACTTTTAATTCTTTAAAAATTACTTTTCCTATATCTTTAAAATTAATTTGATTCAAAGATAAACTACGAATAATGGTAACAGATGCTTGACTACCAGCATTACCTCCTGTATCCATAAGCATTGGAATATAAGCAGTAAGTACAGGAAGAATAGCAAGAGAAGCTTCAAAATTACTAATTATTTGCCCTGTAAAAGTAGCAGAAATCATAAGTAATAATAACCAAGGTATTCTTGCTTTCCAAGTCTCTATTACATTTATATCTAAATATGGTTTATCACTTGGTGAAATAGCCGCCATCTTTTCAATATCCTCAGTAGCCTCTTCTTCCATAATATCCATAATATCATCAATCGTAATAATACCAACTAATCTATCTTCTGAGTCAACAACTGGCATAACCGTTAAATCATACTTTTTAAATAATTTACCAACTTCCTCTTGATCGGTTGATGTTTTAACACATATGGTATCTATAATTGCAATATCACCTACTACATCATCTGAATTAGCAAGTAAAATATCTTTAAGTTTTAAATGTCCAAGTAATCTTCTTTCTTTATCAACAACGTAACAAACATTAATTGTTTCATATTCATCAATTTCTCTTCTTAAAAAACTAATAGCTTGTTTAATTGTTAAATCACTTTTTAATTCTGCATATTCAACAGTCATAACACTACCTGCTGAATCCTCTGGATAATTTAATAACCTATTTATATCACTTCTTGTTTCTTTGTCACATTGTTTTAATATTCTTCTAACTATATTAGCAGGCATTTCATCTAAAACATCTGCAGCATCATCTGCAAACATTTCATTAATAATATAAACAGCTTCTTTATCCGTTAATTTAGATAATACTTCAGTTTCCACGGAGAGAGGTAATTCTGCAAATAAATCTGCAGCCATATCTTTATTCATCAAACGAATTATTTGAGCAATTTCATCTACTTCAAAATCTTTAATAGTATCTGCAATATCAACTATTTGTTTATCACTTAAAAAAGTTTTAGCTTCTTTAAACTTTTTTGAAAGTAATAATTCTTTAATTTCTTCTTTCATAATTACCTCCACATTATTTATTATAACACAAATTTTATCATCTCTTTACTTTTTTTAATACTAAACTTCCGTATGAATCTAAATTATTTTTACTAGCATTATTTCGAAACAATATATCTGAATTTCTAAAACTATTAGGTAAACATAAATCAATTTTATAATTAGTTCTATTAACATAAAATAATAAATCTTCTCTATCGGTAAATCTTCTAAAAATAAAATATTTATCATTTACATCTACTAATTCTAAATCCGCTCTTTCTAAATATTTTTCATATTGGCGAATACTTCCTAGTAATTGAAAATAACTTAATAAATCTTTATCTATTTTATTCCAAGTAAATGGTCTTCTATTAGCTAAATTTCCTAATCCTTCTAAACCTATTTCATCTCCATAAAAAATAGACAAGTTACCAGGAAGAAAAGTTAATGCTGAAAGATATGCTTTATATAATTTTTTGCCATTTTGATAATCGGTATCACTTAATTTATAATTTTTTTGATATTCTCGATCTTGATTATTAACATCCCATGCCCATTCTTGGTAAGGATTAAATTCATCAGTACCAAATATATTAATAGCTCGAGTTATATCATGAGTAGATGTAAAATTCATTAAAGAATCAATTGTTTCTTTTGGATATTCCCTTAATTCCCCTATTTTATTTCTTAATTTTTCAACATCAGAGTATTTAAAATATCTAATTAAAGCATCTACTAATTGATAATTCATAACAGAATCTAGTCCTTTTCCTGATTCTAGATAACCTCTATTCATTCTCATAGGATTTTTCCATACTTCTCCTAATATAAAACCATCGGGTTTATTTCTTTTAACTGCCGTTCTAATTCCTTCAATAAATTCATCTGTTAATTCATCTGCAACATCTAATCTTAAACCATCTATTCCAAGTTTAAACCACTTATCAATTATTCCATTCTCTCCATAAATATAATTTTGCCAATGTCTAGAATAACCATCACAAACTGGTAAATTTCTCATTCCCCACCAATAATCAAAATATATTTGATTATTAAACTCATGTTTACGATAAAAATCATAATACTTAGATTCTTTACTCTGAAATGCACCAAGTTCACTAAAGTGATTAAATTGATTAAAATACTTAGAATCATTTCCTGTATGATTAAATACTGCATCAAGTATAATTTTCATTCCTAATTTATGCGCTGCATCACATAATCTTTTTAAATCATTGTTCGTTCCTACATAAGGATCTACGACTTCATAATCAGCAGTATCATAGCGATGATTTGATTGTGATTTAACAATAGGACTTAAATAAAGAATACTAACTCCTAATGATTTAATATATGGTAATTTATCAATAATACCTTGCAAATCTCCACCATAAAAATCTGTATTCCAATTACCATTATCATCAGGTCCTATTACAATATCTTCCTTAAAATCTTTATGAATAGTTCTATTAGGCATTTCTCTTAATAAACTCTTATTCCCCCTATTAAATCTATCAACAAAGATATGATACATTATTTTACCTTTAGCCCAATCAGGAACTTTAAAATTAACACTCATCTTCCACATATCATCTTTGGATATAGACCAAGTATTATCACAATTACTTTTTTTATAATAGATAAAATTATGATTAGCCTCAAAAGAAAAATAATAATGATATAAAGCTTTCGTTTCTAAAAAAATATCTCCACTAAAATAAACATATCCATCCTCGTTCTTAACATGTTTTAGTTGATGAGCAACTCTCTCAGTACTAGTTTCTGTAATAAATTTCATTCTTTCAATAAAACCTATTTTCATAGGAACTTTTATTAAAATATTATATTTAATTCCGTCTTTAAACTCTTCTAATTTTCTAATTTTAAAATCAATTTTATTCAATACATCATTCATACTACTATCCTTTATTAAATTATAACAAAAAAAAACTTCATTTTGAAGTTTTATTCATTTTTTTTACAATAAAAACAATTATTGTTAATAAAAATAATAATATACTAAACTTTTGATTAAAAGAAATTGATTCTGTTAAATGCTCATATCTTAAGAAATCTAAAGAAAACTTAGTAATTGAAACTAATAATAATGTTATATAAATAATATTTTTATTATTTTTAAATTTATTACAAACAATAAACATAATAAGAAAAAATATAGTTTCAACTATCTGAACTGGAAATAAAGGAATATTTAATCCGTCTGGATAAATAACATTTCCAAAGCCATTATATGGTATACCATAACAGCAACCAGTTATAAAACATGCAATTTTAGAAATACCATAAACAAGTGGTAAAGATAGAATCGTATACTTTATTATTTTATTTTTACATGGTAGGATTTTTTCAAAGATAATTGATCCAATAACTACCCCTATTAATCCTCCATATGAAGATAAACCAGCATTTAGAATATTAACTTCACCATTACTTGCAACAACTGTAAACATCTTACCCATTACAAAAGCAAAAAAGATATACATTACAAAATATAATAATATATTTTTATCACTAATTTTTTCTTTCTTTAAATGATAATATATATAAAATACTCCAATAAATACTGATAAAGCAACAATTATTCCATATAAAGGAATACTACTTCTATATATTTTCATTAACCACACCCCGACATATTAGTATTATTACATGCTAAATAACATGCAATATAAAGTAATATAATTGAAACTACAAAAATAATAGCAAAAACAATATGAACCCACATAACTACTTTTCCATAAGTGTTATCAGGATATTTAACTCTAACATAAATCATTAAAACAAAACCAGCTAAAGGACACAATCCGGCAACACTTGATATTAATGCTTTAAGAAATGGTATCATTACTGATACTATTCCTAAAGGGATACCTGCTCCAAAAGATAATAATAGTGATATAGTACACAAAGTATTTGCTTTTTTTGTTTCATCCAAATCATTATTAACATTTGAAGTATTATTATTTACTTCTACAAAATTCATATTATTTTCATCAACACCAACTTTATTACCACAATTAGAACAATATAAATCGCCTGTTTTAATTTGATAACCACACTTATTACAATACATATAAACTCCTATTTTTTCTTTCCAAAATGATTAAATGGAAAAATAACAAAACTTGTTCTTCCAAGTATTTCTTTTTTACTTACTAAACCAAAATATCTTGAATCGAGAGAATCTGGACGATTATCTCCAACTACAAAATAATAACCTTTTGGTATTTTTTCTTCTAATTTATAATCACTAGTTTTTTTATGTAAAAAATTTTCTTCTACAATCTTATTATTAATATATAATTTATTATCTTTATATTCAACCATATCTCCTGGAAGACCAATAACTCTTTTAATTAAATAATCATCATTTTTATAAAGAACAACAATATCAAATCTATTAATATTATGAAATCTATAACTTATTTTATCAAGTATCATAATATCTTTATCATATAAAGTATTATTCATACTACTTTGATTAACTTTAATTGGTGTAACAATATAATGCTTAATTAATAAAACTATTATTATTATTAAAATATAACTAATTATTTCCCTAATATTCTTATTCATATAACAAAAAAGGATAAGATATTATCCTAACCCCTTTCTTTAATTTTATATTGTCCAGCCATTCCTCTTAAGAAAGTTAATTTAGCGCGTCTTACTTTACCTTTCTTAATTACAACTATGTTAGCAATTTTTGGTGAATGAATTGGGAAAGTTCTTTCTACTCCAACACCATATGAATCTTTTCTAACTGTAAATGTTTCACTTACACCACTTCCATGTCTTTTAATAACTAGACCTTCGAAAGCTTGAATTCTTTCTCTTTTTCCTTCGATGATTTTAACATCAACTCTAACAGTATCACCTACACGAAATTCTGGTACGTTAGGATTTAACTGTGACGCTGTAATCTTATCAATTACGTTCATATATACTTTCCTTTCCATGTAATTATGCACACATGCAGCGAATTACACCTAAGATAATATCATACTTTTAATAAAAATGCAAATATTTTTATTACTTTATTTCATTTAATATCATATTATCTGTCTTAATAATTTCTTTAATTTTTCTAATAGACACCTTAGTATACTTACTTATTAAATTTAATGGAACCTTATCTTTAACCATATTTAAAACTATTTCTTTATTCTTTTGTGCTGAACCTTTTTCTTCTCCATCTTCTAAACCTGCTAGATATAAATCCATTTCTCTTAATTTTTTATCCATTTCGTATGTCATTTTGTCCTCCCAATATTTACTATTACTTGATAACTCTAATATTCTTTTAACATATAATTTTAGTAATTGTTCATCTTTGGTAAATTCTAATAATTCTTTTTTAGTATTTATTGTTAATAGTTTATAGAATTTATCTCCTGTATCAATTTTATTATATTCTAAAGTTGCATATTTGTCAAGATTAATATTTACTACTTCAAAAAAAATCCCTTTTTCCTCATCATCATGTCCAAAGACAATATCTCTTTTTATTAATGGTATTTTTTCTTTTTTATTTCTTTCATTATACCAATTTAAATTAATTACACTTAATCTTATTTTATTCTTATAATAATTGTTCTTTGTATACTTATAACTATTTATAATCTTTGTCATACCATAGACTATATTTCTTATTAATACTCCTTTAAAATTATTATTAAGTTCAAATACCAAAATATTATTTTTATATGTAATCATTAAATCAACATACCTATTTCTATCTTTTTTATTAACTCTTAATAACCTAATATTCTTAACTCTACAATTACCATGAACCTCTTCATAACTTAAATTCAAATAATGGATAACTATCCATTCAACAATATCAATATTCTCTTCATTAATTAAGTCATGAAAATAATCATCGTATTTAACTTCATATATCATAAATATTCCTCCTGCAAAAATCTTTTAACATAACTCTATCAAAATGCCAAGAAAAATAATTATAAAAAAAAATAAAGAAAAAAAGCAATTTATTTTAAAACTAAATTACTTTCTTAAAATTAAATTAATTATTTTTATTCAAAAATCAAAATTAACTATCTAATTTTTATAAACTATTATTTTAACTATAATTATCCTATAAAATATTTTGCAATAATTTGACGAAATTTTACATCAAGAAACTATATAAGGATCAAGTTCGGTTCCAGATCCTGATAATATCTTAACTGTAGATTTTAGATGAAGTGTCGGTCGAGCAGCCCACGGGTTAGTCGAACTAGTATGGCCATTTGCATTTCCATAATATCTAACAGTCCAAACATTCGACGTATCAAATCTATTTATTAATCGCATACCAATTGAATTAGTGTAGCCGCCACTTTCTTGCTGAGTTGCAAACATCTCACCATATCTTAAAAGTCCTATATCAAATGTTCCAACGTCACTCGTTTTATCACATACTTTTGTACTTTCACTGGTAGTATTTGCACATACACTTAACTTATAATTATATCCACTTGTTCCTAAATAATATAATGCACTATCAAATAATTCTCCGTAAGTTGAAACTAAGTTTGGATAATATGTTTCATTTAAATATGTATACCATGTATCAATTCCAGTTGTTGTTCCACTTCCCCACAAGGTATCAGAACTACTTGTTGCAAATTTTCTTGTTGCTTTGTTATCTGCATAGTCCATAGCAACAATTTTAGTTTTATTATCTTCTATTCCAACTATTCTAAACAATTGTTCTACTCCATTATTTGATAATTTTACATATTCGCCACTATGTCTTGTATTTATTAAGTCATTTGTTTCAGCTACAGCATAATCAGTCAATATTCTATATGGCGACTTTTTAGTACCACTACCAACAAAAACGATATTTGATTTTAGGTAAATTGCTGGTCGAACACCGAACAATACCTCAGTTGGAGGATTTCCACTACTGGTTCCACCTTCCCAAACAAAACAAACATACGATGAATTATATGGATTTAATAACCACCACTCATATCCTAGATTTAAATAAGCAAACGGCGAATAATTTTGAATGCTGTATTCATGCCTATTTAACAATCCTATAGGTGATACAGTTGTTGGTACCATTGTTGCTTCTATTTCTTCTGGTTTAGCCGTGCTAGAGGTTGTCGCTTCATTCCAGTATTTAGTTGTATCAATTACATCTACTCCCTGATTATACAAAGTATCTAAAAAGTCTTCATTTAACCACTGGAACATATATGATTTTTCACCTGTTTCCTTGTTATAATATGTTACATTTTCTCCAAATGCAATTGATGTAATTATATTATCAGTTACCATTTTCATAGCACCATCTGGATAAATTGCTGTTATTCTCCACATCTTGCCACTCCACCATACATAGTTAAAATCTATACATTCTTTGGAACCATATATATATATTATTCCATCTTCTTCAACATAATTTGTACATCCTGCTTTTTTTGGATAATATATATCATTAAGTAGTGTACTTCCCCTATCTTGCATTACATCAACAACTACTTTAGCTCTAAAGGTTTATTTATATATGTTGCATCTGCTTCTTCTGCTAGCCATAACTTTACTTTATATGTTGCTTCTTCATTTACATTTAATGATGCAGTTTGATCTATATATTTATTATCATTTAATACTTTTATATTTGAATAATCTCCATTATTCTTTTTATCAACATATCTAATTACCGTTTTAAAAGCTGGATTAGTACTTGTTTCTTCTATATATACATTATATACTGCAGGAATATTACCAGTATTTTTAACAACAAAAGTTAATTCATCAGTTTGGGAAAGTCCCTCTTCATCAGTCATAGGATACATATTAGATATTGTTAAGGCATCTGTTTCTTGATCAAGAAAGGTTACTTCAAGATTACCTGAAGTCATAGTATATGCATTTGTTCCTACTTGACTATTTCTTAGTAAAGCATAACTAGATCCTATTGCTATTACTAATACAGAAACTAAAATCATTACGATAACTTTAGATTGTTTTTTTATAGTTCCTACTAATTTACTTCTCTTTTTTTCTATAATTGGTTCTTCCATATCATCACGTATAATCAATCTTAGGGGAAATATCCTTTTGATTGATCCCTTTCATTTATATTTTTCATTATATATTCTATAATGAAATTGCACTGTGGATTTGTTCCTATTTCATT
>Ga0247611_10002417_pt1 | contig 30174 bp, 17 predicted proteins | sample 177DNAGHGhighgp2_FD_192422 | JGI IMG/M metagenome (GOLD analysis project Ga0247611, IMG submission 192422) | Sheep rumen microbial communities from Palmerston North, Manawatu-Wanganui, New Zealand - 1770 DNA GHGhigh gp2 | ecosystem: Host-associated > Mammals > Digestive system > Stomach > Rumen... | reverse complement strand
GCAAATGGAGCCGAGGATTATACGTAAATAACTGTGTAATAGCGCGTTATGAACCAGCGAGATTTAGTTGCGGCGACTATTCCCAATCGAAATGTAGTAAAGCAACGTGGCCAGAGAGCCAAGTGCGGCAATCACATACGTGTAGGCTGCCCACTTGAGGGCATCCACGGCCATGGGTTTGGTTTCATACCCCACAATGCCGGCGCTTTCCAGCCAGGACACAGCCCGGGCACTGGCGTTAATCTCTACGGGAAGGGTGATAAAGCTGAATAGCGTGGTAAGGGCGAACAGGGCGATACCAATCCACAGCAGTGAGGGGAAGGTGTTAATGAAAATTACGCCTGCCAACAAAACCCAGGACACAATGTTGCTGGAGAAGGAAACCACGGGCACCAGGGCACTGCGCATCCTGAGCCAGGCATAACCCGTAGCATGCTGTACCACGTGTCCGCATTCGTGCGCGGCTACGGCGGCCGCCGCCACCGACTTGCCATAGTACACATTCTCGCTCAGGTTCACGGTTTTGGTGGTGGGGTCATAGTGGTCCGTAAGTTTACCGGCTATCGACACAATCTTGACGTCCCGAATTCCATGGGCCTGCAGCATACGGCTGGCAACCTCTGCGCCGGTAAGCCCCAGCGGGACCTGGGAATATTTTTCGAAGCGGCTGCTAAGCCTGTTTTGGATGATGAGACTGAGCACCATCACCACAATCATGATAATCCAAATGCCTGTGCTTGACATAATCTTGTCGTTTTAACCGAGGCTTGCTCACACAAAAAACGCACCTCTTTTGCAAAAATACAATTTTTATGACAAAATGTCGGTCAGAAATATTAATTTTGTACGATTAATTAGAAGGTATGCGCGAACTGAAAGACGATTTCTCCCGTTTGGAACTGAACCTGAAGGCGGCGACGGATAATTACCGTTACTTCCGCTCTCTGCTGGACCCCAAAACCAAGCTTTTGGTTCTGGTAAAAGCCAATGCATACGGTCACGGCGGTGTAGAGTTTGCATCCATGATGCAACGCGCCGGTGCAGACTATCTGGCCGTTGCCTATCCGGTGGAAGGCCTGGAACTGCGCCGCAACGGTATCTCCCTGCCCATCTTGGTGCTCACCGCCGGAACGGATTTCTATCCGGAAATCATCGAAACGCGCATGGAGCCTTCCATTCCCAACCTGTATTCCCTCAAAAAGCTGGTGGGCATTCTTCGGGAAAGGGGCATTAAGGACTATCCCATCCACATCAAGCTGGACACCGGCATGCACCGCCTGGGCTTTATGACGGACGAACTGCCGGAGCTGGTGGAATTTCTCAAAAACACGCCAGAGGTCAAGGTCAAAGCCGTTTTCTCCCACCTTTGCGTGGCGGAGGACCCGGCAGAGGATGACTTCACCCTGGGCCAGATTCATCTTTTCCGGGACAACGTGAATTACATTGCCGACGGAATAGGCTACATGCCCATGCGCCATATCCTGAATTCTGCCGGCATCGAACGTTTTCCGCAGTTTCAATTTGACATGGTACGCCTGGGAATCGGCATTTACGGCATCAGCGCCCTGCCGGACAAAAAGCTGGCTCCCGTAGCCTCTCTCAAGTGTAAAGTTCTGCAAGTGAAAACTTTAGGACCCAACGACACAATCGGTTATGGCCGATGGGGCCATGCCAAGGAAGGCACCGTCATTGCCACCATTCCCGTGGGCTACGCGGACGGACTGGACCGCCACCTGGGCCGCGGCAACGCTTCTTTCAGCGTCAACGGCCACCGGGCGCCCACCATCGGCAATATTTGCATGGACATGTGCATGCTGGATGTTACGGGCATTCCGTGTGCCGTGGGCGACACCGTCACCATCTTTGGCGAGGACCCTACCGCCAGCGAACTGGCCGGCATCCTGGACACCATCCCGTACGAGATTCTGGTTTCCGTACCCCGCCGCATCCACCGGCTGGTTATTCGCTAGTTTTCCACCGGCAACAGCATCAGCAGCTTATTTTCCGCCTTTTTTCACCGGCAACAGCATCAGCAGCTTATTTTCCGCCTTTTTTCACTGGCAACAGCCGATACGGATAAAATCCTACTGGTTTATAATATACTGCTACACAGTTATTTACGCATAATCCTCGGCTCCATTTGCGCCGAGGATTATTGGTAAGGTATTGGGGATCAGTTGTTTAACGACCAGCGTCGTTAGATAGGTTCATAGTGGTTTTGCCTGGTCAATAAGTGTTTGATAATCAGGGAAATACGGAAAATTCTCGGCGCAAATGGAGCCGAGAATTTTCCGTATCTTGCTCACTCTCAGATGGTTATTGACCACCTATTTTGTCCGATACAGATAGTTAAAGCACAGGAGGAGTCTCTGAAGGTCCAAGGGATGGACCTTCGGAGACGGAATGGGGCCGAAACAGGCGCTGAGGGTCCAGCGAGTGGACCTTCGGAGACGGGCCGAAGGAAGGAAAGGAGGAAGGGAGAGAGGAAGAGGAAGAGGAAGAGAACTAGAATAAGGTAGGGTGGTTCTCCTCCAGTTCGGAGAGGATTTTACTCATGATGGCCTCGCGGAAGAGGGCGGATTTGGCGTGCACCTTGAAGCGGGAGCAGTACTCGTCGATGGCAGCCAGTTCGCTGGCGTTGAAATAGAGGACATAGCGGTTCTTCCGCAGCAGTAGTTCGCGCTGTTTTTCCAGGTAGGCGGGGTCTACGCCCGGGATTTTCTTATGTCTGGCCATATCAGTGAGATTTCTCGACTTCGCTCGAAATGACAGGGGTAGTGACCGAAACAGCCGTCAGGTCCACATACTTATGCTGCACCACACCTTTCTTGTCCAGCTCCACCATCATGGGCAGGGCGGTAAGGTCGAAGGTGTCCAGCAAGCAGTGCGCCAGCTCCGGCGCATCGGTCATGAGCCCGTCCATATCCACCAGCAGCACGCGTGCACGGCGGTTTTCCGCAACCACACGCTCCACGGAAGCCAACATTTCCTGACAGGCCTGGCAGTTAGGCGAATAAAACACCACATACGCCGGCGCCCCTTTGAGTTTCCGCAGCCTAAACTCCCCTGCGCGGCTCCCCGATACAAACAGACCGGGCTTCCGGCGCAACACGCCCGGAACCGTCAGATCCGGCACCGGGGAGCCCACCGGCGTCCGGGAGCAAAGGTCCAGCAGCAGTTCCCCGAGCGAGACCACCTGCGCCTTGTCCTCAGGCGTATCCCACACTTCCGGCAACTGAATGTACTTCTTTACAAACGGCACGGCAGCCTCGCGGAACACCTCCGTTTTCCGGGACGATAAATAATACAGCATATCGCCCATATTCTGCTTAAAGGCATCCATACTCCCCTCCCCGAACGTTCGGGCGGCCATATAATCGGCCACATCCATCACGTCGGAAACCTTCAGCGAATCCCCGAAGGCCGCAAAAAGCTGGTCCAGGGCAGCCATCTGCGAGGCCTCGCCATAGACATAGGGCCCGGAGGAAAATTCCCGGGCCAGCAGGAGTTCCAGCGCCGGCGTATCCAGTCCACGGCCCAGAATTTCTCCGGAAGGCGACACCAGGAACATGCGCGGAGTCTGCAGCACACCATAGAGCCGCTGCCAGTCTGCGGGTTCCGGCGACCATACGTGCGTAACGCCTTTAAAATTGGCCACATAGGACTTCCATGAAGCCCCGTCCTGCCCCACGTAAATGGCATACACCGCCACCGGATATTTTCCTTCCTTCACAAACGTTTTCAGCCGGGCCGATTCCACCTTGCAGGTGGCACACCCCGTATCGTAAAAAAACAGCACGGAATACCCTTCTCCGGGCACTTTCACATACGAGCCGTCCGGCGCGAAGGTGCTTAGCGCAGGCGCCTGCATCCCGATGAGCGAAGACTTGTTAAACTCCACGAACACCCGTGCATTGAGTAAATCCATCTCCTCTGCCATGGCTACCTTGCCGGAAAGAAACCACTCCTGCGCCACGTGCACCGCCACGGCATCGTCCCCCATTATTTTGGACTGAAGGTAATGGTCGTACACTTTAAGCGCCACATACTGCCGCACCAGCGAATCCCGGCAGGACGCAATGAGAAAATCGCATTCCTTGTTTTGGACCGATGCCGGCTCTCCGGCGAGCGCCGTAAAATACTCCTCCAGCTTGGCCCCCAGCTCCGGATAGGGTTCCTGGGCCAGCGCGCCAAGGCTCAAAAGGGCCGATAAGAAAAAGAGTATCAGCTTTTTCATAGCTCGATGCCCTCCGGGATAAAGGCCGAATAATCTCCGCCGTGACGAAGAATATCCCGCACCGCAGAAGAAGAAATGTGCGCAAATTCCTGGGCCGTAGGAATGATGATGGTCTCGATATCCGGCGCCAGGCGGCGGTTGGCGTCTGCAATGGAACGCTCCGTTTCAAAGTCGATCATGTTGCGCACGCCGCGCACAATGTGATGGATGCCCAGCTGGCGGCACGCATCAATGGTGAGACTGTCGTACGAAATGACGGAAACGCCTGACAATCCGGCGGTTGCCTTCCGGATAATGGCCAGCTTTTTCTCCATGTCAAAAAAGCCCCTCTTGTCCTGGTTGATACCCACGGCCACCACTACCTCGTCGAACATGGTAAGGGCACGCTTGAGGATATTCAGATGGCCGGCCGTAAACGGGTCGAAGGAGCCGGGAAAAAGCGCTTTGGTTTTCATAACTGCCAGTTAATAGGGGTTTTGCCCTCCGCAAGGAGGAGTGCATTGGTCTTGGAAAAATGCCGGCAGCCAAAGAAGGCCCCGCCGGCCAGCGGTGAAGGATGGGCCGCCACCAGCACATGGTGCCGGGACGTGTCGATAAGGGACGCCTTGGCGCGGGCGAAATTGCCCCAGAGCAGGAACACGATACCGCTGCAATTCTCACTCAGATAGCGGATAACCGCATCCGTAAATTCCTGCCAGCCAATGTTCCGGTGTGATGCTGCCTGCCCGGCCTCCACCGTCAGGATGCTGTTGAGAAGCAGCACCCCCTGCCGGGCCCAGTTCTCCAGGTTGGGACGCCCGCTCATGCGGATGCCCAGGTCGGTCTCTATCTCCCGGAAAATATTGCGGAGCGACGGCGGCATGCGCACACCGTCCGGCACGGAGAAAGAAAGGCCCATGGCCTCTCCGGGGTTGTGGTACGGGTCCTGCCCCAGGATCACCACCTTCACCTCCTGCACCGGCGTAAGCTCGAACGCGCGGAAAATGAGCCCACCGGGCGGGTAAATCACCTTTCCGGCGGCCTTTTCCTGATGCAGGAAGCGCGCCAGCTGTGCGAAATACGGTTTCCCGAATTCGCCCGCCAGCGCGTCTTTCCAACTTTGTTCTATCTTTACGTCCATAGATTCTTCGCTTCGCTCAGAATGACATGCAAGGGCGTCAGAAAATAAAATCTATGACATCCTTGATGGTTTTTACATAGACAAAGATAAGACCTTTTATGTAAATTTCCTTGATATCTTCCACATCTTTGCGATTTTCCTCGGAAATCACGATGGTGTGGACGCCCGCGCGTTTGGCCGCCAGGATTTTCTCCTTGATGCCGCCAACCGGCAGCACACGGCCGCGAAGGGTCATTTCACCCGTCATGGCAATCTGGCTCTTGGGCGCCTGACCGCGTAGCGCACTCACCATGGAACTCACCATGGTAATACCCGCCGACGGACCGTCCTTGGGAACGGCACCCTCCGGCACATGGATGTGGATATCCTTCTTCATGAATTCCTCCGTGGTGAGGCCGGCCAGTTCCGGATGGGCCTTCACATATTGCCAGGCAATCTGGGCGCTCTCCTTCATCACGTCGCCCAGGTTTCCGGTCATGGAGAGGTTCCCCTTGCCCTCGCTCACCTGACTTTCCACAAAGAGGATTTCGCCGCCCATCTCCGTCCAGGCCAGGCCGGTGACTACGCCCGGACCTTCATTCCCTTTGACATCGTCATGGAAAGCGGTGGGAAGTCCCAGGTACTCACGCAGATGCGCGGGCTCAATCACCTTCGGGAACTCCTGCTCCAGGGCCATCTTCTTGGCCGTCACGCGTGCAATCTTGGCAATCTGTTTCTCCAGGCCGCGCACGCCGGACTCGTGGGTATACTTGTCGATGATTTCCTGCAGGGCAGCGTCGCTGATGGAGAGTTCATCGGCCCTGAGGCCATGCTCTGTGAGCTGCTTGGGAACCAGGTACTTATGGGCAATTTCCAGCTTTTCCTCTGCCAGGTAACCGCTCACGTTAATCATTTCCATACGGTCCTTCAGGGCCGGCTGGATGGTGCCAATTCCGTTGGCCGTGGTGATGAACAGCACGTTGGACAGGTCGTAGTCAATGTCCAGGTAATTGTCGTGGAAGGTGGTGTTCTGCTCCGGGTCCAGGGCTTCCAGCAGGGCGCTGGAAGGGTCTCCCTTGAAATCCGACGACAGTTTGTCAATCTCGTCCAGGACAATCACCGGATTGGAGGTGCCGGCGCGCTGGATGCCATTCAGGATACGGCCCGGAAGGGCACCCACATAGGTTTTGCGGTGACCGCGAATCTCGGCCTCGTCGTGCATGCCGCCCAGGGATATCCTTATATATTTGCGCCCGAGCGCGCGAGCGATGCTCTTGCCAAGGGAGGTTTTACCTACTCCGGGAGGGCCCCACAGACACAGGATGGGCGACTTCATGTTGCCCTTGAGCTTGAGGACCGCAAGGTATTCGATGATACGGTCTTTCACCTGGTCCAGACCAAAGTGGTCCTCGTCCAGCACCTCCTGCGCATGCTGCAGGTCCAGGTTGTCGTCCGACAACTCTCCCCAGGGCAGGTCCAGCATGAACTGAATGTAGGCGTACTGGATGCTGTAGTCCGGCGAAGTAGGGTTGTATTTCTCCAGGCGGGCCATTTCCTTGTCGAAGATGGCGCGCACTTCCTTGGACCATTTTTTCTCGTCGGCCCGACGGCGCATTTTCTCGAACTCTTCGCCCTCGTCCATCCCAAGCTCCTCCTGGATGGTGCGCAGCTGGTTGTTCAGGTAATATTCCCGCTGCTGCTGGTCAATGTCCGTTTTCACCTTCTGGTTAATCTCCTGCTTGATTTGCAGGAGCTGCGTCTGGGTGTCCAGCACCTTCAGAAGGGCCAGGCCGCGCTCGTGGATGTCCGTGATGGAGAGCAGCGCCGTGCGCTCGGTGAAGTTCTCCACCTCGATGGTGGTGGCGATGAAATTCACCAGGAAATGGAAATTCTCGATGCTGCGCAGCGCGCCAACGGCCTCCTTGGGCGCGAAGGACGAAGATTTGACGATGAGGGCCGCCTTCTCCTTCAGCGAATCCGCCAGGACGCGGAGCTCGCGTTCGTCGGCACCTGCCGGGACATCCTCTTCCATGTAGAGGACGCGGCCTTCCATGTACGGCTCATAAGTGACCACCTCCTGCAGTTGGGCCAGCGTGCCGCCTTGAAGGATGGCCGTTACGGTACCGTCCGGCATTTCCAGCGTCTTGATGAGCTTGCACACGGTGCCAAAACGGTTCAGGTCCCCTTCCTGGGGGTCTTCCACCGACACGTCCGTCTGCGGGAACGCCGCCAGCCAGCCGCTGCCGGATTCCACATCCTGCACCAGCTTCACGGATTTCTCGCGGCCCACCGTCACCGGAAACACCGTTCCGGGAAAAACGACGGCGTTACGCAGGGCCAGAATGGGGATAACGGGCGGTAAATCAGCCGTATCCACTTTCATGGATGCGGCCTCCCCCACTACGGGCATAATATTCACCTCCACGGAGGAAGGCATCATCATATCTTGTAGGTTTTTCATATAGTCTGCCATTTTGTCATACAATGCGGGCATAATAATCCCGGCCCCTATATGGTCAATCTCCGTGCCAATTGTCGTATTTGGCAGATTTTTGGTCCCAATATTTTGAATTGTAAAAAAATAAGTCTAATTTTGCGCTGATTTTCAGTAGTGAAAACCAAACGAATAAAACTATAGAAACTATGACTAAGGCAGAGATTGTAAACGAAGTGGCCAAAACCACCGGTTATGAAAAAACACAGGTTCTGGCAATTATTGAAGAATTCACCAACGTGGTAAAGGGTTCCCTGGTTGCCGGAAATCCGGTATACCTCCGTGGTTTCGGCAGCTTTATCATCAAGCACCGTGCCCAGAAGGCCGCCCGCAACATCACCCGCAAAACCACCATCACCATCCCTGCACATGACATTCCGGCTTTCAAGCCCGCCAAGAGCTTTGTAACAGCCGTTAAAGAGAAATAATCCTTAAATCATCTAAATTATGCCCAACGGTAAAAAGCATAAGAGACACAAGATGGCGACGCACAAGCGTAAAAAACGTTTGCGCAAGAACCGCCACAAGAAGAAGTAAGTCTTCTTCCAATTGAACAGGGCTTGCGGAGGGATTCGCGAGCCCTTGTCCTACCAAAACCAACATTTCCACATGGAGTCAGAGAAACCGGACAAGGATCTGATTGTTGACGTAAGTTCAACGGAAGTACATATCGCCCTGATGGAAAATCACCGGCTGATAGAGTACAACACGGAGTCCAGCACTGGGAACAAATTCACCGTGGGAGACGTTCACCTGGGAAAGGTGAAAAAGATTCTCCCCAATCTCAATGCTGCCTTTGTGGACATCGGCGACAAAAAAGAAGCCTTCATCCATTATCTGGACCTGGGACTGTACTTCAACGCCTTCGACCAATTTGTCAAGGAGTCCAACAGCAACACGAATCTCAAAGACCTGTATTCGCGCATTGCCATTGGCACGCCCCTTCCCAAGGAAGGCCACATAGAAGAGTACCTCAAACCCGGCCAGTTAATTGTGGCGCAAATTGTCAAGGAGCCCATTTCCACAAAGGGATCGCGACTGACTGCGGAAATTTCATTAGCAGGACGCAACATCGTACTTCTCCCCTTCGCAGAAAAAGTGTCCATCTCCCAGAAGATTGGCTCGAAGGAAGAGAAACGTAGACTGGAGACACTGGTCAGGAGCATTCTCCCCAAGAATTACGGTGCCATCATCCGCACCGCGGCAGAAGGCAAAAACGCCGCTACGCTGGTGGGAGAAACCGAATCGCTCATTGAAAAATGGGAAAGCTCCTGGAAAAAGATTGCTAAGAACAAGACCGTCCAGCTGCTCTTTACGGAGTATAGCAAAACAACTACCGTCCTGAGGGACCTCCTCAACGACTCGTTCTCCAACATTTGGATCAACGACCCTCACGTGGCCGAAGAAGCCCGGAAGTATGTTTCGCTCATTTCTCCGGAACAAGAGAAAATCGTGCACCTGTACGAAGGCAAACAGCCCATCTACGACCACTTTGAGGTTACTAGGCAAATCAAGGGCTCCTTCGGAAAAGTAGTGCCCATGCGGCAGGGCGCCTATCTGGTAATCGAAACCACCGAAGCGCTGAATGTCATCGACGTAAACAGCGGCATCCGCACCAAAACGGCCGACCAAGAGGAGAACTCCTTTGAGGTAAACAAGATTGCGGCCGAAGAAATTGCCCGTCAGCTGCGGCTGCGGGATATGGGCGGCATTGTGATTGTGGACTTCATCGACATGGAGACCAATGAGCACAAGAATGCGCTGTTCAAACTGATGCAGGAGCTTATGGAAGCAGACAGGGCCAAGCACAATGTGCTGCCGCTCACCAAGTTCGGGCTGATGCAAATCACCCGGCAGCGGATTCGCCCTGTAACGGAAATCAACACCATGGAGCAGTGTCCCGTGTGCCACGGCACCGGGAAAATCCACTCCAGTGTTGTCATTGACGAAGAAATCGAACGCAAAATCGCTTTCTATGTCATCGAAAAAGGTGTCAGAAGTATTATGCTGAAGACCAGCCCCATCCTGGGCGCTTATCTGAAACGCGGTATTTTCAATTCTTTCGTCGCCCGCTGGCGCAAACGCTACAAAGCGAAGATAGAACTGGTAGAAGTGACGGATTTCTCCGTCCTGCAACATGAAATGTACAATGAGAAAGGAGAGAAGCTCGAGTAAGAGTTTCTCTCTTTTTTATTTACGCGGACGGACGAGGGCCGCAGCGCCTAAAAGGAGGAAGAGGAAAACGGCCACCCGGCCCACCATGTCCCCGAACCGCACAAAGAAGGTCTGCCCCTGCAGCAGTTGCACCTTCCCTTCCAGCAGGGCCGGCTCCCACCAGGGCGTACGGTCTACGATTTTTCCACAGGGGTCAATAAAGGCGCTTACGCCCGTATTGCCGCAGCGGGCCACCCATCGGCGCGTCTCAATGGCCCGTAACCGGCTGTAACTGAGGTGCTGCTTGTACCCGGGCGTATTGCCCCACCAGGCATCGTTGGTAATGACGGCCAAAAGCTGCGCACCTTTTCGCACATAGCCGGTGCAGAACTCCCCGTACACGGACTCATAGCACACCGCCGTTCCCACGGGCACGCCGCAGGCCGACAGGCAGGCGATCTCCTTCTGGCCTACGTCTTTAGCCATGAGCCCACCGCCCAGCCAGTTTTCCAGTGGGATAAACACCTTGGGGTAGGGCGTGAGCTCCGTCCCCACCACCAGTTTGGATTTGTGGTAAATGTTGTATGCACCGCTCCCATCTGTGCTCAGGGCCGAATTGTGCGCCAGAATCCACAGTGTTTTTCCATCCCCGACATGCCCCATGTCATAGGCGCAAGGATCCGGAGCATTCCTTGCAATCACCCGTTCATAGGTGCTGGCGCCAAAAATAATCGTGGCATGGGGATGCTGTTGCAGAAATGCCTGGAAACGGATCATGGTCTCATGTTCCCGCACCCTGTCCAGATACAAGGCCGATGTGAATGTTTCCGGCGCAAGGACAAGCGTAGGTTCATCGGTCCAATGGGCTTTTTTGAGTAATTCCAGGTATCGGACGTCTTGCTGTTCGCGCGTGAGAGATTCGAATTTCTCGTACGGGTCATAATTGGGCTGGCCAATCACTACCTTTAGCGGCGTGCCTTCTTCCCGGAATTTGAGGCAGGCACTCCATACCATAGGGCCGAAGAGGGCAACGACAGGAGCAACCAACACCCCCACACGAGCCTTAGAGGTCCAGCGGGCCATACGGCCATCGCTCAGCGCCACCATAAGGCCAAAGAGAGACAGGTTGGAGGCCCACACCCAGAGCGAACCGCCCAAGGTCCCGAGCACGGAATACCACTGCACCAGGGAAGTAGTCTGGGCAAAAGCATTACCCAGCACCAACCACGGCCAGGAGATTTCCGCAATGGTAAGATAGAAGCGCTCCCAGGCCATCCAGGCGGCCGCTAAGTAGATATAAGGCAGGACACCGGCAACCCGCCGTTTCACCCAGCGGAAACTGCCAAAGATGGCACTCATTTGAAGGGCATTGGCCAGAATGGCAAAAACGGCCCCACCGGCGGTAGCATTCCATATCCACCAGGTAGTTGCCGCATTCCACAGCACAAAAGCACCATAATGCCACCACCAGAAGTGTTTGGCCTTGTACTCTGTGGCCAGCCGCTCCGCAACGAGCAGCGGCAGCAGGCCCACGAGCGCGGACCAACCACACTGCGGCACCAGCCAGGGCAGGCTCATCAGAACCGCAAAACCCAGCACTAGTGCCGCAAATATGGTAACTTGTCTTCTCACGGAAGCAAAGTTACATAAAAACTGGCTTTTTAGGGCCAGTTTTTATGAAAATCCAAAGTTATGTGTAATTATTCAAAAGTCCAGTCATCAAATCCAAGTCCCTCGGATCCGCCATTTCCGGTACCGGAATCCAGAACGGTTACGCTACAAATAGCTTTCTTGGAACTGTCATCCAATGAGGTAACCGTAATGGTAGCTGTTCCGGCAGCAATTGCTGTAATTCTTCCCGAACTTACCGAAGCCACCTTGGAATCCGATGTACTCCAGGTTACATTCGGGTTTGACGCGCGGAAACTGGGATCGGCAGCAGTTACAGTAGCTATAAGATCATACGTTTCTCCCTTCTTTAATGTCAGGGAACTGACAGGTAATGTAACGGAAGCAACCGTATTCTTTGTAACAGTCACAAATATATAGGTTTCAGCATTCCCATCTTCTGAGGTGGCGATGAGTCTGCGTTTTCCTTCAACCACCCCCGTAACATTTACTGCATTTCCCGAGACTGTTAATTTGGTGTCAATCGTGACGTTTCCACCCTGTGGAACCGTCCAAACGATATTGTTATTATCCGGTTCCGCTCCGCCTTTTCCGCTAACAGTCGCCATCACCTGTTTGGTCTGTCCCAAATAGAGATCCAAACTGCTTGGACTAATAACTATATTTGAAACAGGGATAATCTGCGCCTTAACGGTAATCTGGACCGTGGCTGTAATAGTAGGATTAGTCGTTGACCGGAATGTAATGGTTGCATTCCCTGCTAGACTTCCAGCCTGAATAGTCGCTCCCGAAGATGTTTTGGTAACGGTTGCAACAGTCTCATTGCTGGAGGAACATTCCCAGGAAGGATCTGTGGCATTAGTCGGCAATACTGTCACCGTTACATTCACCGATTGTCCAAAAGTCAACGTTGCAGCAGTCTGTGACAAAGAAATGGATGATACGGGAACGGTCGGAGCGGCCGGCTCAGGGACCGTCACCAAGCATGTCGCTGTTTTTCCGCCGTCCTTGGTGGTGACGGTAATCATAGCTATACCACTGGCAACCGCAGTTACTTTTCCGCTTCCATCCACAGTTGCTACTGCAGAATTGGAGGAGCTCCAAGTGACTGTTTTATCCGTAGCATTCTCAGGAGCAATGGTCGCATGCAGCGTTTCGGGATTGCCGATTTCCAGAGACAGTAACGACTTATTCAAAGTAACGCCCGTTACGGCAATCGTTTGGGCGGATACCAAAACGCCACAATACTTTACTTTGGTAGGGTCGCCTTTACTGGTAACAGTAATGGTAGTTTCTCCTGAGGCAACGGCCGTAACCTCGCCCTTATCCGAGACCGTCGCAATACTCGGGTCTTCAGAAACCCAGGTTACCCCCTTATCCAAGGTCGTCTCCGCCGGAAGAATGGTTGCGATAAGTGTTTCTTTGTCGCCCACCTTCAGCGTTAAGATGGATTTATTTAACTCCAGACTCTGGATGCCGATGTCCTCTACAATTACCTCGCACGTTTTTGTTATTTTTGTATCCGCTACGGAGGTAACTGTAATTGTGGCCGTACCACTCTTAATAGCTCGGATATCGCCTTTTTCCGATACCATTGCAATGAGCGGGTTGTCGGATTTCCAGGTAACGCTCTTGTCCAAATTTGTATTCTCCGGCTTTACAGTCGCAGTAAGTTTTGCCTTATCACCAACTTTCAGAGGCAAATACGTTCTGTCTAATTCAATTGAGGTAATCGCTATATCCTCTACAACGACTTCACAAGTCTCTGAAACCTGCGTATTGTCCAAAGAAGTAACCGTTATGATGGTGGTTCCTCCCTTTGTTTTGTTAGCGGTCACCAAGCCCTTCTGGTCCACCGTTGCTACCTCCGGATTGGAGGAAGACCATTTTACATCCTGGTTGGCATTCGCAGGTTTGACCGCAGCATTCAACTGTAAGCTTTCTCCCACTTTTATATTCTTGTTTCCAGATATAACAATTCCGGAAACTTTGGCGTGCACGGTAACACTCACTTCCGCTTTCACACTTTCTGAGGCAGGATTATTGGGGAAAATGCTAATAGTTGCCTTCCCGTCCTTTTGCGCTCTAATCTTCCCGTCCGACACAGTAACGACCGTCTCGTCCGATGACGTGGCCTTCCATGTGGCATCATCCGCATCGGTGGGAGCGAGCGTAATATTGAGTTTTTCCTCCTCGCCCTCATACATCTCCAAAGAGGTCGGTGAAACCGTAATGGTAGTGACCGGTTGTATTACTTTGATTTCACAAGAACCGGACTGGCTGTCCAATAAACCATTCTGGACGGTAGCTGTAATGGTGGCCGTTCCACGGATCTTGGCGCTAACCACCCCATTTGCATCCACCGTTGCAACATCTGTATTACTGGAGGTCCAGGTGAGTTGCGTGTCCGGAAGATCTCCCGGGACAACGGCGGCGGTCATATTCACCGTTTCCCCCACATTAATCTCCCTGGTATTGGAGGTAACTGTCACTGACTGGAGCCTGTCCCGTACCCTTATCTTACTGAAAGCAACAAGGCCTTTGTAGTCAGTGGAGGCGCACACAACCGCGTATCCGGCAGAGAGGGCCTTGACATGACCGGTCTCAGAATCCACAGATACAACAGCAGGGTTGGTTGTAGAAAAACTTACCTTTACGGGAGAGTCTTCAGGTTCCAGCAAAGCCTTAATATCCATTTCATCAGAAACGTACATCTCCGTTTTTTCCGGTTCCAGCCTCAATCCGGTTACTCTATCTTTAACGGTTACTTCGCAGGAGGCCGTTTTTCCGCCGTCAGCCGTGGTAACTGTAACAACGGCTTTTCCGGGCTTGAGTGCCAACAAGACACCGTCGGAAGTAATCTGGGCGACATCGGGTTTGTTGCTTGTCCACTGAAGCGTAGGGTCGTCTGCATTGGCAGGCGTAACAGTAGCAGTGAGTTCCATCCACTCTCCTTCATGAAGGGTGACGGAAGACGGATCCAGCGTAACACCGTCCACAAACACAAACGGATTGGGAACGGTCACTACGCAAACATCGGAATATCCGCCGTCATCTGCCTTGGCCGTAATCTTGGCGGTACCTGGGGAGATAGCTGTAACAACACCTTCAAGCGAAACCTTGGCAATAGATGAATTGTCACTAATCCAGATAACCGACAAATTGCTGGCGTCCTTAGGAGACACCGATGCCGTTAATGTTTCACTCTCCCCAACTTCCAGCGTAAGAGCCTTGGTGCTCAACGTAACGCTTACCACCCGGACTGCTTCCGGGGTACAAGAGAACAGGATAAGTGCCGCTAGGGCAGTCAAAAAATGATGTATTTTCATAAGATTCACTGCTATTTGTCTTCGACACATCTGACAGAATGGCCTTCGCCGCGTACCTTGCCATAGCAAGAAGGATTAAAGGTGAGGCCAGAGGTTGTTTGGCTCTGTTCCATCGCATAAGTTGCCTGGGAATTAGGCGAACAGGACCAATAGCATGCATATTGGCCAACCATTAACAGAGAACCTGATCGGCTGATATAACCATTGTTGGGATACCATGCCTTATTACCATCCAAATACACGCCATAAGATGTGCCGCTGGCCACGCGATCGTAATCCAGTGCAGTCCAGGCCTCTTGCTCTGGAACATGCTGCTTAGATGAATTTATAACATATGCAGCAGGGATCTTCCATCCTGGAGGACAGGGATCATACAAAGTTTTGGAACTTGCCCACAATGAATGATCCGGAATCTCAAGCCAATTGCCATTATTTCTGGATGTTGAGATAAAGGTTAAGGGATGGGCAACTACGTAGTCAACCGTTGCCGTTTCGGTGGCTTCCACCTGCATGTTGTTTGTAAACGACATCAAATGCCCGCCTGTCGGGCTGGCGACATAAGACTCTACCGCTCCCGGGAATGGATCTTTCCGCCCCCATTGATAAAACAGGCCGTTAGAGAGCGGACTGGTAGGACTGCTGGAGAGCGCGCCCAAATTACGATCCATCATAGCCGCATTCTTGCCAGTATACAGCTGCTTGGTTGCTTCCGGATTATATCCGTTGCACACCCAAATGTGCCAGCTCCAAACAATTTCATTCTTGCTATTATATGCAGCAATGACAGCATTTCCATTTTTTATGGTTCCCGGCGTACTGAAGTAGATAAAATTGGCGTTTTTAGCAATCTCTGCAATAACGCTGCCTTTGGTTTGGGCACCTGCAGTGTTGTCTGTCTCCCAGAGTACGCCCACTTCTGAAATATCCGGGAGAATCTCTGTCTCACCTCCCCGGGACAAAGGGAATTTATAGTAACCTGCAGCTGGCACAATATAGCAGTTGGCCGTACCGTTTTTAGAAAGGAGTTCCCCGTCACGGATGGCAGGAAGACGGGCAGGGTCGTCCACGCCACGAACCGTAGCAAAGACGCCACGTCTAAACTCTACATAGGAGTCACACTTCCGGCTGAATATCTCATTACCATTACCATCTTTAAAGGTCATCGTGAAACCCTCTTGGAAAACACCAGGCCGGAAGGATATATAATAATAGGAGTCTTTTTCAAATGAATCTCCCGAAAGAAGGGAGAGCGTTACAACCCCACTGCTTCCACTTGCAGCAGGGGTAGCAAGCGGAGCCGAAGTTCCTACTTGCGTGATTGTCATTGCTCCGGCTATGGCTTCTCCATCGTTGCCTTTAAACTCAATGCTACGATACTGGGAGAGTTCGTTTTGAGTCAGGGTGAAACGGATGCCGCTACATACATTGTAAAAAGCCATTTTGTTTGCCGTGGATGAGGACCCTACTGCCAATAAGGCGGAAGGATCAAACGAATTGTTTACAGCTATTTGCTCAGATGGAATCTGAGCGCTGATTGTATTGGACGACATCACAGCAGCGTCCTCGCTGTAAGGGTATAGGCCTATAAAAGAGGTCCCTTCAGGGATTGCCTCTTCTGCGGCCAGTGTAAACTCTGCAGTAACTCCACCTGCCTCGGTGACATAACGGGAAGCACCTGAAGAATGAAATACTTTGAGCTGGTCCCCGGGCTGCCAGACCACCTGAGCATAACTGCCGGTGGTAGTTGAAGCCCCAATTTCGGTCTTCGTATCGGACCCGCCCATGAGAGTCGCCCTCATTGTTATGACGGGGAACTGTTCATCAGCAACATCGTTCGCCTGTTCACGGGAACATGCGGCCAATAGTAACAAAACTGTCAAGTGGAAAAAACAAAACGGAAATTTGTACATAACGTGAGGGTAAAATAAAAAATAAAAAGGAGAGAGAGCAAAACTCTCTCTCCTTTTAGTATTTACCGTTAAGGATTACTTTGCATAGAAAGTACCTACGGTGTTGAGTTCGGGCTGCTGAGTACCGTCAGGGTTGTGCAGCGGGTGTACACTGTTGGCAGTGGACAGAACAGTCACAAGACCGGTACCCGTGGCAATTTCCTCGTCAGCATACTTCACGGTGATGGTGAAGGTAGCCTTCTTGTTCACCTGGAGGTCGGTACCGAGGTTCCACCAGTTAATACCCGTTTCAGGGGCATTGTAGCCGGTGTAGGTGTCGATAGCCTGACCTGCATTCAGAACATAGAGGTTACCACCGAAGGACTCCTTCGTGTCACCCTGGTCATAGGTGAGTGTAGACTTCACTTCAACCTTGAGGTTGGCTACAACAAGGTTGTAAGCAGCAGCCTCTGCAGTGGCTTTCCAAGCACCGGCAGTATAATCATACTCAAAGATCTTCTTGTTGTTGTTGTCGTAAACAACGTCAACAAGCTCGTGAGCAAGGGCGAAGTCGCCATACTGCTGGAAGGTACCCAGGTTCACATTCTTCACAGTGATCTTAGCCTGGAGGGCCTGGAACACCACGTAGTAGTAACCTGTCTTAACATCGGTCGCAACATTCTGGCACTTCTCCGTTACCTCAATCAGCACATCATAGCCCTTAGAAATAAGCGCATTGTTAGTGAGCTTGATATAAGGAGTGGTGGCAGGATTCTCAATAATGCTCTTGAGCTGTGCACCGGTAAGTTCAACGTACATATAGTTCTTAGCATCCACAACGACGGTGCCAGTGGTACCTACAGTAGAAGACCAAATTACCAGACTCTCGTCGAAGTTCTTGATCTGGAACCTGTAAGTGGACTCAAGATTGATATTGTCATTGATAGTACCCTCACCGAACTTGTACTCAAGGAAGTGCTCGGTAAGACCGGAACGCATTTCAGTCTGCTGACCCTTGATACGGACTGCACCGTATACATCATAAGGTTTAGCATCGAATTCATTACCAGGGTTAGTACCATTCAGCTTATCCTGCGTGCCAAGGATGTAGTCAGGGTTGAGTCTCCAGTTGAGCAGCGTGAAGGTGTGCTCGTGTTTGACATTGTAGACAAACTTCACAACGGCATGCTTGTTCTTCGTGTTATCGTTGGCCTTGAACACTACATATACATAGTGAGGACCGGAGATTTCAACAGCAGGATCAAGAGTAAGATCAATGATATTGGTGTTCTGCTTCCAGTTCGCCGGGCTCTTCTTATTGATGGTAAGACCATTGCTATAGATGGCATTCAGATCGGCAATACCAGCGCTAAACTCATACTCACCCTCGTCGGGCAGGTCACCAGGTTCAGTGTGGAGAGCATCCTTGACAATGAGGATAGGGGCGTCAACATCGTAGTTCGCCTGGAACTGCTCATAAGACATACCAAGAGCATCGAACATCTTGATGTTCATTTCCTCCCAAGCTACATTCAGCTCATGGTTGTCACCAGCATAGTTGAGAGCGGTGTTCGGAGCAGTGAAGGCTGCACCCTTATAAGTACCAGCAGCAGGAATCTGGCTATAGTCAAATTCAGCGCCATGCTTGATAAATACCTTATAACCGAGATTATTAGTAGGAGGAACTTCTTCCTTATCAACAATCTGCAGTTTAATAAAGCCTTCTGCAAGAACAATATTATTATATACAGACTGAACATAGATGAGCGGAGTACGGCCGAGTGCCGGATTACCGGTGGTGTACTTCTCACGGTTGATGGCAACAACAGAACCATTGAGGGTTACAAAGTCGTTCTGGTTGGTCTTATCAGTGTCGTTGGACAGATAAGGAGCATTCTCGGCTTTTGTGTTAGCCGGGTTGGCAATTACTTTACCGGTCGTCTCATTGAAACCAGCGAAAGCGAACTTGTAGGTAGGGACAATGCCTTTGGTGGAAACAAGGTCTCCAAGTTGTTTAGCATAGGTTTCAACATATTCCGTCAGATCAATGCTCTCCTTCTCGTTCAGAACAAGCACAGGGGAAGTCGGGTTCTTCGTAACGCCCTTGTCGCCATTAGCAACGAGTTTACCATCAGCATCAACCTCAATACCCCAAACTCCGGTGGTTGTTTCGTTGTAATCAGTCTGATCATCAATCTTGACATCATCCGGGTCTACACGGTAGTATTTAGGAGCGGTCTTGACATACTTATCCTTGTGAATCAGAGCATACGAAGCATTGACCCCTTTCTCAATATAAGCATAGTCGGAGACAACGGGCTCACTGAACTCGTCGGTAGCGCGGAGAGCAACAATATCGTTCTCCTTATTATGGGCAGCTTCAGTAACAGACTTCTGCAGCTGGATCTTGAAAGTAACAAAGGAGCCATTCTGTACAGGACCTTCCTCAATCTTTACGAGGTCAGTCTTGTCAGCCGCAGCAGCCTTGGTGAAGACAATACGATTGATGAAGTCCCAGTTATAAGCCGTCACATCTACGTTGGCGGCATCCATACGGTAGGTAACCTCAGTAGGAGCAGTAGCAACGAATTTGGCAGCTCCAGTGGGATTTACATACGGGAAAGCGTTGTTGTTCGCAGGAGCGGTGAATTCGTACACAGTAATGAGACCAAGACCGTCGAAAATACGCTCGGGAACAAAAGCAAGACCCTTTAACGGAGACTTGAGGTTGATGGTGCCAATTTTTTTACCATCATTGTCATAGATTACCAAGCCTTCATCGGTCCAAACAGCGTTGGTGGAACCAGCAAGCACGCCAGTAGAAACACCGTCGATGTACCAGTAACCGTCCACAATGGTCACAACAGAGCCTGCAGCGCCGGAAGCGCCAGCGTCGCCCTTGTCACCTTTGTCGCCCTTGTCACCCTTGTCGCCGGTGTCACCCTTGTCGCCTTTGTCGCCCTTGTCACCCTTGTCGCCTTTGTCACCTTTGTCACCTTTGTCACCTTTGTCGCCCTTTGCGGCAACGCCAGTGTCATTACCATCGATGAACCAGTTACCGTTGGGACCAATAGTGACAACAGAACCGGGAGTGCCGTTTTCGCCGTCCACTCCGTCTTCGCCGTCTGCGCCGTTGTAGATCGGGAACTTGGTACCATCACTCAGGACAACCTCGATACCAGCAGCCGTCTTGTTGACAGCAGAGATGACAAGGCCTCCCTCAGTGATTTTGTCCTGCAGCGTCTTGAGCGTGTTCTCAAGGGTGGTGACCCGTGCGGACAGGTCCTGCACATCCTTGCTGAGATCCTGACAAGACACAGCGCTCGCAAGCCCGGCTATGACAGCCACGCCTGCAATGATGAATTTGAGTTTCTTGTACATAATGTTAATAATAAAAATTAGGATTTGTTTGTTGTGATTTGTTTCTGTTTTTGTTACACACTACTTACTTAACCAAGGAAACGACCACACGGTTTTGCTCATTCACCTGGAACGGCTGCATGGTGTCACCCTTGTAATCAGAGAGAATGCGTTCGGGAGCAATGCCCGCGGCGGTGAGGAAATCCTTCACAGCGTTGACGCGATTCTTGCTCAGGCGCAAGTTGTAGGGATGCCGTCCGGTCTGTGCATCGGCATAGCCGGTGATGGCAATATTGACTGCAGGGTTTTCTTTGAGCCACTGCACATAGTCGTTCAGTTTGGCAACTTCTTCAGCGGTAATCTCATAGGAATCCAGTTGGAAGAAGGTGTTGACCTGTTGCATGGAAGCGTCGCGGGCTGCTTTGGCGGCTGCTGCCGCTGCTGCGGCGCGGGCGGCTTCCTCTGCTGCAGCCTTCTCTGCGGCTGCTTTCTCTGCAGCAGCGCGTTCTGCGGCCAGGCGGGCGGCTTCACGCTCTGCGGCGCTGTTGTCCACCACTTCCACGGGCTGCTGCACTACTTTTCTGGTGTAAGGCTTGCCCAGGTTAATCTTAAGACCGGCGAGGGCATTGAACTGGAAGTCCGGGTTGCCCGCTTTCTTGGAGTTGAAACGGTCGCTCAGCACATTGGCGTTGGCTTCCACCACAATGGAGACAATGTCCGACAGGCGGAAATTGAGTCCTACACCGCCGCGGCCCACCGGGGATACCAGGTTCTTGGGCCAGAGATATTCGAAATACTCTGCGGGAACCACGCTCTTGACGTTGTTGGCGCCATTGTTAAAGCAGAACGCTGCGCCGCCACCGAGGAAGATGTACGGGGTTACCACGCGGTTGTGTTTGTAGCCGGCGAACAAGTTACCCAGGTCCAGAACGGCATCCAGGGAAGCCTGGACATAGTTGAAGGAATAACCTTCAATGCCGTTACCCAGGGAATGTCCTTTGCCCTGCCAGCCGCTGCCGCCAAGGCGAAGACCGAAGGCGGGAGTGATTTGCCAGCCCAGATTAAGGGTTGCAGCCGGGGAGAAAAGCTCTCCAAAGTTTGCCTCACCGATGGTGTAGCCGGCACCGCCCATGATCTGGATGTTCCAGTGGGGACGGAACTGGACAGACTCGTCCGACTTGCTAATGCGTTGAGCCTGAGCTACTCCCGTGGAAAGCAGCAGGAGGATGACCAGCAGTGATATGTTCTTTTGCTTCATGCTTTTACTTGTCTTTTTTGCTATACCTTACCTTTATTTACTTAACGCAAGAACGCCATGCTTCATGTTCAATGAAGCACAGGAGGCTTTTCTAATAGGCGCCTGCAGGACTCTTTCGTGCGCAAGAACACACATAAACTCTTCACTGTATACTTTAAAGGGTCATTATAGTCATTTGCAAAGATGACGATTTTTTTTGAAATAACAAACATAATTGTGAAAAAAGTTTATTCTGCCGCCCCTTCCAGCTTGCCGAAACCCAACCCTTTTCTTTCTCGCAGTCTGTCACCGTTTTATACCTTATTATATATAACACACAAAGGTAAACATTTTTTTCGACATTCTGCATATTCGCCCCTGATTCTACACATGAAAAATCATCGGTTGTATGGCCGTCTTGCTGTGTATTTTAATCGACCCTTTAAAGTATACAGTTAAGAGTTTATGTGTGTTCTTGCGCACGGAAGAGTCCTGGCGGGCGCCTGTTAGAAAAGCCTCCGGTGCTTCATGGAAAGTGAGGCATGTTGCTTTTGTGTTATATAAATAAAGGTAAGGTTATAGCAAACAAGACAAATAAAGACATGAAGAACAAGAACTTAAGCCTATTGGTTATTGCCGTGTTGCTCTCTGCCGGAGTAGCACAGGCTCAACGCATCAGCAAGTCCGATGAGAACGTCCAGTTCCGTCCCCACTGGAACATCCAGGTAATGGGCGGAGCCGGCTACACCATTGGTGAAGCCAATTACGGACAGCTCTTCTCCCCGGCCGCAGCCCTGAATGTGGGCTGGCAAATCACGCCGGCCTTCGGCCTCCGCCTTGGCGGAAGCGGCTGGCAGGGCAAGGGACATTCCCTTGGCAATGGTATTGAAGGCTACTCCTTCAACTATGCCCAGGCTTCCCTGGACGCCGTTCTGGATCTGGGCAACCTGTTCGCCGGATACAAGCACAACCGCGTGGTAACCCCGTACATCTTCCTCGGTGGCGGCGCAGCCTTCTGCTTTAACAATGGCGCCAACAACGTCAAGAGCGTGGTCCCCGCCGAGTATTTTGAATATCTCTGGGCCAAGAACCTGGTATCCCCGGTGGGCCGCGGCGGTGTAGGACTCAACTTCCGCCTGTCGGACATTGTTTCCATTGTGGTGGAAGCCAACGCCAATGTGCTGAGCGACCGTTTCAACTCCAAGAAAGCGGGCAACCCGGACTTCCAGTTCAATGCCCTGGCCGGTCTGAAGATCAACCTGGGCAAGCCTTACACCAGAAAAGTAGTGCAGCAGCCCGTAGAAGTGGTGGACAACAGCGCCGCCGAGCGTGAGGCCGCCCGCCTGGCTGCAGAAAAGGCCGCAGCAGAGAAAGCGGCCGCGGAGAAGGCCGCAGCCGAGGAAGCCGCCCGTGCCGCAGCAGCCGCTGCCGCAGCCAAGGCCGCCCGCGACGCCTCCATGCAGCAGTTCTGCACCTTCTTCCAGCTGGACTCCTATGAGATTACCGCTGAGGAGGTTGCCAAACTGAACGATTATGTGCAGTGGCTCAAAGAGAACCCTGCAGTCCATATTGCCATCACCGGTTATGCCGATGCGCAGACCGGCCGGCACGCTCACAACTTGCGCCTGAGTGAGAACCGCGTCAACGCCGTGAAGGACTTCCTCACCGCCGCCGGCATCGCTCCCGAACGCATTCTCTCTGATTACAAGGGTGACACCGTCCAGCCGTTCCAGGTGAACGAACAGAACCGTGTGGTCGTATCCTTGGTTAAGTAAGTAGTGTGTAAACTTAAACAACTTAAAAAAAAGAGACTTTTTAAGATTGACATTAATCAAACAAACTAACAAATTCTTTATTATTAACTTTTTACAATTATGTACAAGAAACTCAAATTCATCATTGCAGGCGTGGCTGTTGTAGCCGCCCTCGCAAGTGCTGTGTCCTGCCAGGATCTCAGCAAGGATGTGCAGGGCCTGTCCGAACGGGTCTCCACCCTTGAGAATGCTGTCAAGGCGCTGCAGGCTAAGATTGACGCCGGTGCTACCATCACCGCTGTCAATACTACTGCCACGGGTCTCGAGATCGTCCTGAGCGACGGGACCAAGCATCAGGTTTCCAATGGTAAGGACGGCGCCAACGGTACCAACGGTAAAGATGGTGCCAACGGCAAGGACGGTGCTAACGGCACTCCCGGTTCCGTTGTTACTATCGGTGCCAATGGCAACTGGTTCATTGACGGTGTAGATACCGGCATGAAAGCCCAGGGCGAAAAAGGCGACAAGGGTGACAAGGGTGACAAAGGTGACAAAGGCGACAAGGGTGACACCGGCGCCGCTGGCACCAATGGCACCAATGGTACCAATGGTACCAATGGTACTGACGGTAAGGACGGCGACTCCATCGTTTGGAAGATCGAGAACGGCAAGTTCGTTGAATACAAGAACGGCGAAAAGACTGGCAATACCGTTGATTTCCTCTCTGCTGGTGTCATTACCGCTATTTGGAATACCGAGGATGGAACCCTCACTCTCTACAACGTAGAAGGTGGCGAGGGTGAGAATAAGGAGATTGTCATCAATGCACTCTCCACTCTCAAATCCCTGGCTTTCAATGCTACCAACCCGTACAGCAAGGCCAACGTTGGAGTAGGCACTTATGACAATGGTCTGCCTGTAGCTAACTTCTTTGAACTTGATGGTAAGTTCCCTAAAGCAAGCGGTGCCATGAACACCCGTGTAGCTTCCAACAAACCTATCTTCAGCTATCGCGTTAACCCTGCTAACGCAAGGATCAATGACATCGAATTCAACTACATCAGCAAGAAGGCTGTCATTACCCGTGCAGCTACGGGTGACGGTACGTTCTTTGTCTTTGGTGGGGTTCAGGAAACCAACGCTGTTCTCGATGTTGATCCCAAGGATGGTGAAATTTTCACCGTTATGCAGGTAAGTCACGGTACAGCAGATAACGCTGCTTCTTGGCCGACAATTGCTAGTGCTCCTGCCGCCGAAGATTTGGTGGCCCTTATGGGTGTCACCGCAGAAGGTGAGGAAATTGTCTCTGACTATGCCATCGCAAAGAAGAAAGCTCTTACTTTCACTGACTATACTGTCTACAATGTGAAAGATCAGAAACCCGCTGCTGCTAATGCGGCTCCGGTAGACGATGCTACTCAGAACGTAAGAATCCCCTTCTATAAATCTGCTGCAGGTGCTGCAGGTATCAACAATCAGTGGAAGAAAGCTACAATTAGCAATAATTTCCTCAAATTGTTCATTCCTCTTGGCTCCAAACCCAACATTGAGCTGGTTTATAACCAACCTATCGACATCGACGAGTATCTCCAGACATGGGCTGCCGGTGCGGCCAACACCACGCTCCCGAAGATTTATGTTGATGCCAATTACACTGTAAAGCTCGTTGAAGAGTACATCGGTAGTGATAATGTGACCAACCAGCAGGATTTTGTGACTCTGGATGAAAATAATGTCCTCTCTGTTAAGGATAGCTATGGTGTTTCCGCAGTTAACCGTACTCCCGTTTTGAAGGTACAGGTAAGCTATGAAGGTCTGATTCTCGCTGAGGCATACATCCTGGTTAAGATTGTCAATGGACCGGCCAAAGCTCCTAAGACCTTTGACACCTACACAGGCGCTGTCGTTTACGAAAAGATTGGTACAGCTGTCCCTCCGTTTGGTGGCGCACCCGATACTAAGAGCTTCAGCTATTCTTGGGCCCTGTTCAACCAGAACGTGCTCAACAGCGCTGATGTCAATCTCTCTTACGCTCAGTTCCTGGCCAATTACAATACGGCAGCGACCACAATTACCTACAACCCCGTCACCACGGGTGTAACGGCTGTTGCAACCTTCCCGGCTGCAGGTACTGCAATGAATGAATCTACTACCATTCTGAGTGTGATTGTTGATGACCGTATTAAGGAAAACACCTCTGGCAAAGTTCTCTTTACTATCCCGTCCAACGATAACCACCTCTATCCTGATGTGATTATTGAATGCGACTACAGTGTAACTCATAGCCACCTCTGGTGGAATCTTAACCCGGATTACCTCATTGGCTCCGTAGCCAACAAGGAGACTACTGCCCGCGAAACCGTACAGGTAAAGGGTCGTCTCGTTGGCGGCAACTGGGCAATGGTTTCCGATATTGCAGAGCACCACAAGGACTACCTTACCGGCTACACCCAGGAAGGTAATCACAGCCCGCTGGCTTATATCCTCCCTGATTTCTGCAAGAATGAGAAACGTTGGATTACAATGGGTAAACCTGAGACTGCAGGAGCTCACACGCTTGTTCCACAGACCGCTGTGAATGCAACTGATATGCCGGTATCTGCTATGCTCGATGGCGGAACAGCCTCCACCTTCGAACCTACTGCAAAGCAAAGCGATGCTTATATTAAGCTGAACGACTTCCTCATCGGTGACTCCTATATGTTCACTATGCTGGAATTCCAGAAGCTTGACAATGGCAACTATTGCGAGCGCCTGTACAACGTGAAGTTTGTGAATCCGTTCACCATGGTCCTGCCCGACATTGAGCTTCCTACCACCAACCTGCCTTCCACCTTCAATCTTCAGGTGATTGCGCCCACTCCTACCGCCACTAGCGTAGAATCCGGCGCCTCCATCAAGATTAAGGAACGCAGTTCTGACGGCAAGCTTGTATGGGAGAATGCCGAGACCCTGAGCCAGGCAATTGTTGACGAAATCCTCGCCACTCGTGCCACCTATGGCGGTCTCACTTTCCAGAACTGGACTTACAAAATCAAGTTCGACACCACAGGTGACGATACGGCGGCCTCCTTCGGCAATCATCTCAGCATCGATAATACTGGTCTTATCACTTGGGACAACGGTGGAACTTCCCTGGTTCGCGACAAGGTTGCTCACTATGAGGTTACCGTAGAGATCCTCTCCGGCACTAACAAAATCTGCAAACTTACCGCTACTGGTAAGATCACTTGTCAGAAGAACATCTAATCTAAACATTCTAATAATTGACCGGAGCCCCGTTTGGGACTCCGGTCTTTTTATGCTTGAGGGTCGGCAACGCGTGACGGCTCCCTTTTTCCCCAGAAAAGTGTCCTCATTCAGAACACCAGTTCGGTTCTCATAATGCTTGTTACCTCCTGTTGTTGTTTAACGCTTAAAAATACTAATTTTGTCTGAAACCGACAAGCCGTGCTGTTCGGTGGGCTCATATTTGAGCCGTTTAATATGCATGCCGGGAATCAGGATTTCAATCATCCGGGCCAGGAGTTCCTCATTGCATGGAAAAATTTTTTGAACAGGCAAAATCAGTGGCTGATAAGTGATTGACAATCAGTACATTGCCGGAAAATCCTCGGCGCAAAAGGAGCCGAGGATTTTCCGGTATCTCATTGAAGAACAGGGAGTTAGCTGTCAGCTGTAACTGAAAGGGCCAGCCTCGTTTGGGACTCCGGGCTTTTTTGTTTATTTTTGTTCCTGTGAAAAAAACAGGATACATTCTTCTTCTTTTGGGCATGCTTGTGGGAGCATGCAAGAGCCCCTATAAGGAGCCGGACGTGCCGGAGGCGGCAGAGTATAATAAGATTAAGGTAAGGACCGAGAGCTTCTCACCCGGGGATGTCCATTTTTATTGGACGGCCCATGACAGCCTGGCGGTATATACCGGCGCCCATCCCGCGGCTCAGCCCTTTAAGCTTACCTCCGGGGTGGCCAGTACAGAGGGACGATTCACGGGGAAAACCGCCGGGAGTCCCCTCATCGCCCTTTATCCATATAGCAGCGGAGATGACTTTAACGGCAGCGAACTCTCCCTCAACTTTCCCAGTACACAAACCTATTCGGCAAATGGACCGGGGCCCGACTCTGTTCCCATGCTGGCAGTAGGAGAAGGAACAGACCTCACTGCATACAATCTCTGTGGCCTCATACAACTCCCGCTCAAAGGGAACGCCAACATTAACAGTATCTTCCTCAAGACCAAGGGGAATGAGCCCCTCAGCGGGAAGATCCGTGTGAATACGGCCTTCACCCGCGCTCCCGAACCCCAGTTGTCCTCCAATGGGGGGAAAATCGTATTCCTCACCTGTCCGGGAATCGCCCTCAAGGACAATGAGCCCACGCCCTTTTATTTGGCCGTTCCTCCCGGGACTTACCGAGGCGGATTCACCATTGAGGTTGTAACCTTCACAGAAACAGCCGTTTTCGAATGGGCGCAGGATGTGACGGTGGAGCGGTCCAAGGTGATATCGACCCCAACTTATACCTGTAAATCGGAGGAGGCGACCGATCCGGATAACTTGCCGAGCAACCAAATCTGGTACAAGACGGTCGATGGCCTGCCGGCCCCCGTGGGAAATGGCACGGTGAACGCCCGTGTCGTATCCAATGTTTATGACGACGACGGCTGGGGGAAGCTTGTCTTTGACGGTCCTGTCCGGCTGATATATAAGGAAGGCTTCAGCTATTTCCGTCTTACGGACATCCGCCTTCCTAACGGGGTGGAGGTCATTGGCGAAAAAGCCTTCTACGCGAACCCTTTTACCGATTTTCGGACACCGGATTCCCTTATTCAGGTGGATCAAAACGCCTTTGCAGCTTGCAGCCACCTCACCCGCTTCTACGGAAAGTGGGCATCGGCCGACGAATCCTCCATTATCTTGAGCGACGGGAAACTGGTGGCCTACGCTACCGGCTTAATCAACGGAAGCGTCACCATCCCGGAAGGGGCTATTTCGCTGGCCGATTATCTCTTCTTCAGGGACCTGAATATACAGGAAGTCATTCTTCCGGAAGGTTTGGAGAAGATTGGCGAGTTCGCTTTCCAGCTGCAGCCTCTGCTGGAGCGGGTCGTCTTTTCCAGCACGGTGACCACTGTAGGTCGACACGCCTTTGAATACTGTCCCAACCTGTCTTCCTTTGAAGGGACCAACGCCATGATTCGGGACGGCCGCTCCCTGGTGGACAGTGACGGTTGGCTGGTGGCCGTTGCCGGGAAAGGAATAACGGACTATGCGGCTCCGGCCGATGCCAATAAGTTATTCTCAGGCGCATTTGTGGGCATGTACCACCTTAAGAGCATCACCTTTTCCATCCCGCTGGAAAACTTCTACTCCGACGCCATCTCCGACTGCCCCAACCTGGAGTTTTTCTATGGCCCCGGGACCACGGAAGACCACCACGGCATTGTCTTCGAAGGGGATTATCTGGTGAAGACCACCCCCGTTCTTCCGGAAGAATATACGGTGCCGGACAGCATTCACCGCATCTTCTGGAGTGTGTTCGAGGACAATACCACCACGCGGAAACTCGTTATTCCCGATGCCGTTTATTTCATTGGCCATTACTGCTTCAGCGGAATGCGGCAACTGGAAACCCTGCAGTTACCCGCCTCCCTCAAAGAAGTTGGGGGCCAGGCTTTTCGGAAATGCGATAAACTGCAGCACCTGTACCTTCGTTCCTATGCTCCTCCGCTCTACCCCAAGGACGATGACAACTCCTACTTTGGCCACTCCGGGCTTACCATCCATGTTCCTTTCGGGTCGGAAACTGACTATAACAATGCGGCGGGATGGAGGGATTATTCTTCCTATATCCACGGATACGGCTACAAGGACTTGCCCGAACGGGAGATATACCATTCTACCGACTTCAGCCAGGACGGCAAGGTGAATACCCTGCAAAAAGCTACTGAAGGACAGGGAATTAACCTTGTCCTTATGGGAGATGCTTTCTCGGACCGGCAGTTCAGTAACGACATTTACGGCCATGTGATGCAGCAAATGGCCGACGCTTTCCTGAGCGAGGAGCCCTACGCCAGTTATCGGCACTTGTTCAATGTGTACTCCGTAAATGTAGTTTCCGCTACGGAAGGCTACGCAGAAGCCGGCGGACAGGCACTGGAGACCCGTTTTGTCGGCGGGACGGAGGTGGAAGGAAATGATCGTACCTGCCTGGATTACGCGCTAAAAGCGGTCTCGGAAGCGGATTTGGACAACACGGTGATTATCGTGGCCATGAATTCCACCACGTACGGAGGCACCTGCAAGATGTTTGCATCGGCCACGGGAGAAGGTGACGGTGCCGGAACGGGCATTGCTTATGTGCCTCTGTGCCCCAACGAAAGCATTTTTGCCCAGGTGGTGCGTCACGAAGCCGCCGGACACGCTTTTGCCAAACTGGCCGATGAATATGCCAACGTGGAAGGAAGCATCCCGGCCTCGGAGAAGGGAAAATATCTGGACCGTATGCCACTGGGCTGGTTCAAGAATGTGGATTTCACCGGGGACCGTGCGGCGGTAAAATGGGCGCATTTCCTCCAGGATAAGCGGTATGCCAACGAACCGCTGGGCTGCTTTGAAGGGGGGCTCAACTATACCCAGGGCGTATGGCGGCCTACCTCCGTGAGCATCATGAACAACAACGACGATGGCTTTAATGCGCCGTCCCGGGAAGCCATCTGGTACAGGATACATCGACTCGCATACGGCAGTTCCTGGCAGTACTCCTTTGAAGATTTTGCAGCGTACGACGCCAAGAACCGTTCCACCAAGGGGGTAAGGCCGCAACTGGAGCCTCTCCCTTCCCTCCCCGCTCCTACCCTTGTTCCCTACTCCTGGTCTGTTTTGTATTCCCAAAAGAGTTTGTTAACTTTGCGTGATTAAAGACACAGACATGGCAGAGAAAAAAGACCGTTGGTTACTAAAGAATCTGGTAGGGGGCGCTGTTTTTATAGC
>Ga0247611_10002416_pt1 | contig 30176 bp, 44 predicted proteins | sample 177DNAGHGhighgp2_FD_192422 | JGI IMG/M metagenome (GOLD analysis project Ga0247611, IMG submission 192422) | Sheep rumen microbial communities from Palmerston North, Manawatu-Wanganui, New Zealand - 1770 DNA GHGhigh gp2 | ecosystem: Host-associated > Mammals > Digestive system > Stomach > Rumen... | reverse complement strand
AGGATTAATTTTACTCATAATTGTTTTGTTTTTAGATATTTTTGTTTTGTTGTTTACAATTTATTATAGAAATTACTTATTTAAAAATTCAAAGAATTATTAATAATTTTTATATTTTTTAAATCTTTTTCAATATTTTCATTAAAATATGTACCGGACATTTTTAATTCAATATATTTCCAAAAAATTTCATCTTCTTTATATTTATCCATATTTAGTCAAGTAAAACTTTATAATCAGAATGTAATTTAAGAAATATATTATTCCAAAATATAGAATCAGATTTAAATTTTTCATATTATCCAAATTTTAATAATCTTTTTATATCACTTTGACGTATTGATTCATACATCTGTTGTTCATTATATGTTCCACCACCTGGAGCTTTAGCTGATTTATCCCATTCAACTCTATTTTTTTCCCAATAATTTCTATTAGGATTATTTAAATTCCTAGTTATATTTCCTAAGTGTTCAAATATATTAATCATATTCAATTGGTGTAATATATTTATGTTCTTCATCAGTCTTTAAGAAATTAAGGTTTTCTGGTTCATCACTTTCACCTTTTTCATATTCAGAACATATATTCATTCCTTCTTGTGTTAAAGCATAAATATAATATATTCCTCTAGATCCAGAATTAATACAATGAATTTCTAAATGACCACCTTTAATTTTTACATCATAACCTAAATCTTTACCACTAATAATTTTATCAGTAATAACACCTAGATCACCATCTATCATATAAATAACATCATCAGTAATATCTTTTTTAATAGATCCTAATGAATCAAATTGAAATGCAATATATCCAAGATATTTTTTATTCAATGTTTCAAGTTCAGATTTACAATCATCCCAAAATATATCTCTATCTCCTTCCTCTTCAACATCAGCGTCATCATCATAAAGATAAATTTCATCTTTTTCAGATATTTCATCAATATTAAATTGATTTGAAATATGTTTATCAAGATGAAGTTTTTCAATTAAATATATATTAAGTTCTTTCATTATTTTCTATGTCTAAATACTTTATGTTCAAAATCTTCTGGTTTTATAGCATAATTAATTCTAAATCTTAAACCATAATTAGTTCTAATTATTTCACTAAACCATTCTTTTTGTTTTAAATGTGTATTCCAAAAATCATAAAATTTATTCTCTAACTCTTTAAAATAGTCTCTATCTCCACTATAAATATATACACATACTTCACCTTTACTATTCATTTTTATTTCTGTATCATCTTTATCTAATTTTTGTCTGATAAGAAATAAATCGATATCATTTAATGCATCTTTAACATTTTTTTCATTATATTCATCAGCATCAAATGAATCTGTTTCTTTATTAAGATGAAGCTTTTCTATTATATATGTATTAATTTCTTTCATTTTTAATCAAAATATTCATCTTGTTTCATCCATTTATAGATATTCTTTAATGTATCAACATCAAGATAATTCCAAATAAGATTAAGAATATCTTCAGCCTTCATATTTTCAAATACTCTAAGGATTTCATCATATGCTTTTTCACCTTCTGTTCCAGTCCAACCTTCATTAACTGGTTTTAAACAATCTATTAAGTTTTTCATATTATATTAAATTTTTAATTTTTTCTAATTGATTTTTAATTTCTTTATGATTTTCAGTCCAATCATGATTATCACATACTTCTTTTATTCTAGTATATGTATATTCTTTATTATAGTCAAGAGCAAATGCTGTAATATAACTATCAAATGGAGTATATGTAGTTAAACCCCATTCATCTTTTTGTTCTGCCCATAAACCTAAATCAATAACTATTTTCTGAAGTTCTTTTAAAGCTTTTCCATAAGGTTCTTCCATTCTTCTTTCCCATTCTTCAATCTCATCATCAATCTTTGACCAACCTTCAGTTTCTTTATCTAATTTAAGTTTTTCAGTTATATATAAATTTAACTGTTTCATTATTTATTAAATTTAGTTAATGCTTCATAAAAATCAGGCCACCAATCTTTAAAAGACATAGCTTTTTCATTAGTTATATAATTAGGAAAAACTTCTTCGGCATATTTCTTTAATTCAGATTCTGATTTTAATTCTTCACTTTTTGCTGTTACATCAGCCTGAAGAGCAGTAAATTGTTTCTGAATCTTAATAAAATCAAGAAGTCCCTCATTTAAATATTCTACTAAGGTTTTCATATTATATAATATTTATTTATCTTCCTTGTCCTCTATATGGTTTTACATAATGCTTACTGTTCTTATTTTTTGAACTTTTGCATTTTGAATGTACACCTGGGCAGCGTTTCTTACTAACCTCATGTCCATTTGACACTGTTTGTACTTGCACTCTAGCCATTTTTATATTTAAGTATATTTATTAAAAATAAAATTTATAAATACTAATTAATCTTAAATTTAGCTCTTTTAGTATGAATATGTTGTATATAATCATCAACAGAATATTGTATACTTACATTATAATATCCACTTTCATATTTACTAAATTTATTAGATATTGATAATATACATAATTCAGTATTAGAAGTAATTGTATCAACATTATCTGTTTTAAGAGATAATGGAGATATTATCCATTTACTACCATTTGATAATTTAAATGAAAGTTTATCATTATTCTTAAGACTTGCTACAATAATATCTTCATCACTAAAATGATTAATACCATTAGAAGGATTATAAACAAATCTATTAATTAAAAGTTTTCTATCACTTCTACTATAAGTTAATGTATAATTACCAATTGTTATTTGTTTAGCTTTATTACCAAATTTAAATGTTTTATCTTTCTTAGAAACATAATCAATTGGTTCTTTAGAAATAAGTATACCATACCAATATTTATAATCATGCATAATATATAAATCATATTCATGATTATTAATTTTTATTAATGAAGTATCAAATTTATATGAACCATCATTATTAAAGAAATTTGAATAAAGATTGATATCATTATTTTTTTCAATAAACATTGGAATATCATCCCAAGTCATACATTCAATTTCATCACCATTTTCAATATATGGTATTTGACTTCCTTCAGAATCAGTAAGAGTTAATAAATGACATGCATTTAAATATTTCTTATTTAAGAATTTAATAGTTTCTTTATAGTTATTATCAATATAATTTTTTAAATTACTTGATAAATTAACTACTTCTTCACAGAAATCTAAATTATTTACATTTACTAAATTAGGTAAATACATAAATGCATTAAAGTTTATAATATTATCTTCAATAGAACTAATTTGTCTGAAGTTTTTATCATATTTATATGAAAGATTACCTAATTCAATATTAAAATCAGGCATCTTAACATAGAATGAGTAATTATATAATGTACCATTTACAATTAAATCTATTCTAAATCTATTATTTAACCAATAAATAGAATCAAATTTATCATTATTATATTCATTAATTTTCTTTGGATATAATATTAAACTCTGATATTTTCTATCATCAGTTTGAATAAATTTAAATGATGACTTAAATAATTGTACTAAATTATCTTCAATATCTTCATCATCTTTATTTAAATATCTGCTAAATATAAGATTTACATCATAATATGTATTCTGATTAAATGTAATAGGAATTCTTATACAAGTATCATTTATTTCATAATATATATTATCATCATTAGTTACAAAATCTGTTGTATAATGAGAGAATTCATTAAAGTTAGTATCAATAAATAATCTATTAGAATCAGAATAATCTTCATCAATATTCTTTTTATAATATCTATTAAAATATATTATATCATAATCATTGTCATTAAATACAACATCTTTTGTAAATATATTATCTTCATCTGAAAAATTATTAGAAATATATACAGGTTTTGCAGTAATACCATTAGATGTTTTATTTATTAACTTAATATCATTAGCAAATACTTGATGAGACATATAAGCATCATGTATTTTTACATGAAGTGGTAAGAAGTATTTTTCATAATAATATTTAAGAGCAGCAAGTTTTAATCCAAGATCATTGAATGTAAAATTAAAATATCCTTTATAGAAAATATCTTCTTCTTCATCATATCTTACTTCTGATAATTCATTAAATTTATTAATTACTTTAGGTTTACCTTCACCCCAGAAAAATTCTGAAAGATCTTGTTTTTCATTATCTTTGGTTTCAGTTAACTTAAAATCTAATGAAAGAAGAGAAGTTTCTGTAAATAATTGATATGAATATAATTTATCATTTAAAATATCAAAGAAATCCTTAACATATTGTCTTTGTATTCTATTATCATTTTTAAATAATTTAGAAATAGTAAGTTTATCTCCCCATTCAAACCATTTAAGAGAATTAATAGCACTACGATAGTTACCTAATTCTCCTTTAATTTTCATAAAGTTAATTAAGTATTCTTTTAATTTTTGATAATAAACTTGTTCATTAGCTATATCAACATCATAATTAGAAGAATAAATTGCTTGAATAATTTCTTTAGGAAGAGATACTCCCATATTTTGTCCATTAATTATTAATTCTTCATTTTCATCAATAATTTCTGCTTCTACAGTAATTGGACACCAATCATCATCGACATGTATTAAAATATTATTACTCCAAATACCAGCTTCAGATGATTTTACAACAACATAAAAAGTTGTTATAAGATAATTATTTGATGTTGCAAGATCATAATCATTTTCATTAGATGATATATATTCTTCTTTTACATCTAATTCAATATATTTTTTTAAAGAAGCAATATTTATTACTCCTAATATTATATTAGCATCTGTTTCTTGAGAATATGTTTGAATATCACCATTTTTATCAGTATATGTAATACCATATTCTAAATCAGTAATATTAACAATTTGATTATTATATTCTTGTTTAGTAAGAGGATTTATATATTTTATATTTTTTTTAAAATAACTTATTGATTCTTCTGTAATACAACCCTTAAAATTATTTTGATCTTCTGAATCTGTTAAATTAATATATTCAGTATAATCTAATTCTTGAGATGATAAAATATCTTTTTCATTTAAAGTAATTGTATCAGTAATTAAATTATTGTTTAATATTTTATCTTCAATTATTGTAGAATCAATAAGATAAAATTTACTAGAATCCTCAATTTTTATATTAATATGAAATGTATCAATACCAATAGGATTTACTCTATTAATGAATCTTATAGGAAGAAAATAATAATTATCAACAGATAATTTAAAACTATTATCTGATTTAAATTTAAATATATATGGAGATTCTTCATATTCATATCCAATAGGTTTCTCTGAATATGATGGTAATGAGAAAATATGACCAGTTCTATCTATAAAATCCATAAAAGTCAATAAATTATTTATATATAAAAATAAAAGACCAAGTTGAAATAACTTAGTCTTTAAATAAATTATTTATATATTTTATTTTAATCTTATGCTTCTAACAGGAGTAACTAATCCTGTACCATTTACTTCTTCTGGTTTACAAATAAATAAATACCCATCATATGTTCTAAATACTGTATAATTTTTAGTTGATGCAGAATCATCTTCAATTGTTCCAAGAGAACTATAAAATTTAGAAGAATAAGATTGAGAATTTTGAACTTTATATAAATTCCATTTATCATTTGGAATATTAAATATTTGAAGTGTCTTACTTTGTCCTATTGTATATTTTATATTGGTTTTATCTCTTTTTTCTAACCAATTACTAATACAATTTATAACATCTTCAATTTTTTCTTCTTCCTCAGGATTTTCAATACCAATATTATTTAATATAGTTAAGTATTCTTCAGGAATATTTGAAGATTTTATATCTTTATTTAGTTTAAGTTTTTCTATTATATAGTTATTTAGATCTTTCATGTTAATACCAAGAAATCCATTTAAATCTTTTTATTTTATCAATGTTTTTAAATAACATTATAAGACGTAAGTCAATTAATTGAAGAAATGTTACAAGAATAGCATTTCCTTTAAATAATATTTTAGGTAATGTTTTATTTAAAATTCCTTCTGTAGCATAATCATATTTAGGAACTTGTTCTAAAACATTAAATTTATCATAACCATTTGTTGATATGTCACTTCTTTTATCCATTATGCTGCAATCTTTTCTTCAAATTTTTCTAATTTAGCATCAATTGTATTAAATATTTCCTCAAGTTTTTTCTTAGCTGCTTCATATTCTTTTCTTTCAAAATCATATGAACTACCTTTTGCTTGTGAAAGTTTTGTTTTAATATATTCTTTATAAACAACTAATAATCCATTTGTACCACTATAATATGATTGTGATGATGTTCTACCAGAAACATATCTTCTTTCATCTTGAAGTAAATCAATTAAATATCCAATATCATATTCATATTTAGCATATTTTAATGGGTCTTTACTCATTTTAGCAGTTACTTCCATAATCTTATTGACATATTCCATAACTTTTTCTGCCATACCATCATTAGCTTCTTTATTAGCTTTCATTTTAGCTGCATATTGAACATATCTTTCTTTATTCTGTTTTGCTATTGCGGCATATTCACTTTTTCTATCTTTTTCATTATTAAATAAATTAATAACTCCAGATTTAGATTTACTTCTTTCATTTTGTTTATCTCTTGTAGAATGATTTGTTAAATCAAGAATATAAAATTCATCTGGAAGATAATCAACAGCTTCACTTGGTCTTACATCTTTAGAACTAATAGTCCAATTACTTATAAAACTAAAATATCTTCCACCCCAACCATTTGATATAAAACAGCCAGTATATTTAATGTCACTATTTGAATCATTATTTAAAAAGATAATCATGCCATTAAAAGAATTACTTCTATTAGACATAATTCTTTTTGTAAGTTTTATTCCTTCTTCATCTGATTTTTTAAATTTCTTAAATTCTTCATCAGTTATATTATCCCAATCAATAGTTTCATTACCAAATACTTTTTTAAATGTACTTGATGTATCATCATTACTATACTTATTTAAAGCATTCTTTTCATGATTTTTCTTTATTCTATCATTAAATTGTTGTCTAATATCTCTAATGATAGAAGATTTAAATGATTCTGTTATTAATAAATTATTTAATATTGAATTATCTAAAAATTCTAATAATGTTTTCATATATATTAATTTTAAAATATTTTATTTGTAGGCCATTGTGGTACACTCCAATATTTACAATTTCTTAGATGTTGTTGACCTTTTATTGATTCTATAATACCATATTCTTTTAATCCAGAGAATAATTCTGCTTGTTGTCCTGCTTTTCCTGGCCAAACTAATTCTCTTATTTTATCTCTAGTAGCTATACCATTAAGACTTTTTAAACAAATATAAACTGCATACCAAGGTTTATTTTTTTGAACCCCATTTTCTTGTCTTGTTGATTTTCTATTTTTATAGAATTCTGCTGGTAAATCATCTACATCATCAGATTCACCAAACCAATATTCATTTTCAATTACTTTTATATCTTTATTAAGATGAAGCTTTTCTAATATATATTTACTTAAATTATTCATACCAATCAGGAAGTTTTTTATTTTATAACAGTTATAAAAAGTATCTTTTCTTTTATGAGCATTTAAATACTATTTGTATTATAGAAATAACCAACAGCATGATTAGAAAGAATCCATTCATGTATCTGTTGCATTTCTTCATTTGCCATATCTCTCCATACTTGATAATTAAGTGTAACACCACCAGGAAGTTTGAATTCGAATGTACCCATTATAGTAGCCATACTTCTAAGACCAAGACATACACAATATCTGAAAAAATAATAGTTCTTATAAAGATCTTGGATTTTTAATCTTTGGAATACATCAAGAATTAAATCTGAATTACCAAGAGCACCTTGTATAACTAACTCATTACTGAATTCATTATAGTCATATGTAAGAGGAGAATTGAACATATATTTATATGTATCTACCTCATAAAGAGCTGCCATAACATCAACTAAGTTATAACCAGTTCCAGCACCAAATACATCAGAAAGACTTCCACCAACACCAGAAGCAAGTGCTGAGTTATTAAGAATCATTCTTTCAAGAGAGAAGTCACCCATTACTCCATAATTAAATGCTGCTGTTGTCTTATATACACCTACTACTGAAAGAATTTGTGGAGGTAATTTTACAATATTATTTGGTCCACATTTTTGAATATCTTTATTTGGTAAGCAATACCATTTATGCATGCATGCTTGGTCATCATTCTGCCAAAAATATTGAGCGGCCTGTAAAATAAGTGGTGGAATGGCAGACACTGGAATAGGTATATTAAGAGCACAACTTTGAGTAAGCTCTTGAATTATTCTTTGTATAAATTGATAATCTACTTGATCTTCAATTTGTTGTTTTCTTTTTAAGAAATCCTCCATTGACATCTGTGGTTGTGAGGAAGTTTGTTCTATATTAGTATTACAATCTGACATATAAAAAATATACAGTTAGTTTATTAAAAATAAAGTTTAGGATCTATAAAATTATATTGAATTTAGTTTAAAGAAAATTCTATTATATTTATAATAATATGTGTGTGTAGTTGTTTATGAGTGAAAATTTGAGTGGGTTATCATATAATGAAAAGACTCAAGTATTATCAAAAATCAATAAAGTATTTAAGAATGAAGATAAGAAGTCTTTAACAGATATACTTATTGATTTTCAATATATGAGTAATGACTTTGCTAAGTTAAATGATGAAATTCAAAATAATAAAATAATATATTCAAATCCTAGATTTGATTTATGTACATTAGAAGAACAAAAACAATTTATTGATAATCAATTACAATTAATTGAAACATTAGTTACTGATAAAATTTGGTATAATAGCGGTGTAGTTTGGAACTGGTATGATATTTTTGCTTTAATGCATAACAAAGATTATGCTAAAGTTGAAAAAGCAGAACGTAAAGTTATTTTCTCTACATCAGAATCAACTCGTCCTATTGGAGATCAAGCATATATAATGTGGAATGGTCTTCAAATTATTGACATTGATATTAAGAATGCTGAACTTGCTAAAAATCTTAAGGAAGTTTTATTCAATGAATTAAATAAATATCAATGGTTTCTTGGTGTATCATTTTCATCTTCTAGAAAATCACTTCATGTATGGACAAAGATTGTTCCTATATCAAGAGATTTAAGTTCTAGAAGAGTTGAATTTAGATGCAATTTCCGTCATAAATATTCTTATATCTATATTACTCTTTTAAAGTATTGTTCTACATTTGGATATACTAAAGAGGATATAATTTCTTATCTAGATAATGCTATGGCTAAGCCTCAGCAAGGTATTTATATTGCTAGTGATAATCCATATGTTAATACTAATTTTATGGATTTAAGATTAAATGCAACATTTGAGGCAGCTATTGAAAATGGTATTGAATCAATTAATTGGATTACACATCCTGATTTAAGAGAAGTTTTTGCTAAACTTGAATGGTTTAATAATGAAAACTTTTCTAAAGAAGCTAATACAAACTTAGATGATATCGAAAATAGAGATTTTCGTTCAGAAAAGCACGGTGGTCCTATACACTATAAGCATAACCAACGTTGGCAGCTTGCAAATACTCTTGTAGCTATTTATAAGGATTTGCCAGATGGTGAACAGAAAGCTTATCAAGTAATGTGTGAAATATGTGCTGATACAAGTAAACGAGAATTAAAAGGAGATATCAGAACTGCAGCATTACATAATAAACCAATTTCAAAGTGGGCTATTAAAGAGTTAAATGAAAATCATGGTTTTAAATTAAAGTTAAAACAGAATGTAGCAGAGTTTTCAGAAGCAGTAGAAAAAACAAATGAAGAGTTAAAAAATTTATCAGTATCAAAAGATCCAATTAGAGTTTTTAACAATAATGTAAATAGAATTGATTTTTTTATATCTAAGGACCAGTATTTGAGTGATATCAAAGAAGATATATTAAAAAATCTTTCTAAGATTACTCTAATCGAAGCGGGTGCAGGTTATGGTAAAACTGAGATGATTAAGGCTTTTAAGGCTAAGACTCTTCTTGTATTACCTTTTACATCAATCATTAAAGCAAAGATTGAATTAGATGAAGTAACATCTGATTGGTTATATTACTATGGTAGTAAAAAACCAACTCTTGATGAATTAGTTCGTCCTGGTCAATCTATGTCTATGACTATTGACAAATTCTCTCATCTTAACCTTATGGAACTAGATGAAGCCGGATTTGAATATATAGTAATTGATGAAAGTCATTTGTTATTTACAAGTTCATACAGAGATGTTATGTCTCCTACAATTCAGCGTCTTGCTAATTGTAGTTCAAAGGTAATACTTATGACTGGAACTCCAACTGCTGAAGTACTTTTCTTTCCTAAAGTAAATCATATAGTTGTAACAAAAGAAGAGTCTAGAATTAAGGAATTTACTACATATTTCTGTCCAAGTAAATATGAACAGATATTTGATATGGTAGATTCTATGGTACAAGATATTAAAGATGGAGTAAAGATTATTTGGCCAACAAATAAAGGTAGTACTTATTTTGAACAAATAACAACTCTTGTATCTAATAAAGTTTTAGAGATATGTCCTGAACATGGACCAGTAAAGACCTTTTATTATAAAAAAAGTAATTATGGTGATGATTCTATGGATAATATCAATAAAAACAAATCAATTGGAGATAATGATATAATAGGTTGTACTACATATCTTTCTGTAGGTATTGATATTTGTGATACTAAAAGATTTCATATTTATTTCAATGAACCAATGATTTCTCAGTATATAGAACAGTATGCAAATAGAATTCGTAGAAATGACCTTTATATTAAAATGTTTCTTCCTCTTGAAACTGATGATGGTAATGCTATAGATTGGAATTATGTTAAACCAATAGATTTAAAGATTGAAGAAAAAGAAAAGGTATTTGCAAGAGATCTTATCAGAACTATTAATGATATGATTGAAAGAAATTTAGATGAATCTAAATATAATCCTATGATTCTTTCAATGTTGAGTGAAAATAAGTTCTTAAAGTATGATGAAATTGATTGTAAATATTATATCGATGAAACAGCATATAAACTTCACTTCTTTGAAGACAGATATATTGAATATGGTGAACAATGGAAAGTAATCAAAGAAGGTATGGAATATTATGGATATAATACTTCAGAAGTTATAAGTGAACATAGAATATCAGATGTAACTAAAGAAGATATTAAAGAAGAACTTAAAAGAATTAGACATAAGAGATGGGATGAATATACTCAAAATGTAAGAAAGTTCTTATCACATATAACTGATGAAAATATTGATATATATAAAGAGGTTCTTAAGGGTAATTATACAATATTCAAAGATGATGAGTATAAAGAAGAACGTGGAGAGAATAATCTTTATGTAGAATCAATTGAAGTTATTGAAAAGAATATCAAGATTGTATTATCTCTTTATAGATTTTATACTATTGAAACTATTAAAGAAATATATGAATTCTGTATTGATAGTAAATCAAATAGATTAAATCATACAAAGCTTGATAGAATTAGAAAATTTGTCAATATTGAGTATAACAGAAAAAAGAAGAAACTTGATTTCCCTATTTTAAAGTATGTTAAAGATGCTCAAGAGTTTGCTCTTAGTCATCTTCAGACAACAAAAGATGAAATTAAGATGTTTAATGCAAGATATGCTACAACTTATGCTAATTCAATTGAAGGACTTGTAGTTCAAGATCAAGCATATATTGATGAGATATATCAACTTGTTGCAGAATTATGGCCGGTAATTATTGTTGAAAGTAAACCAAATCGAGAAGGTAAAGTATCTATAACACCATTTAAATTACAATGGGAAAGAAAAGATATTCTTAGAGATGTTTATGGAGATAGTAATACTCATGAATTCTTTATCCAAGTTCTTGAAGATGAAATGGATAAGAAGATTGAAGAAGATGATGTAATAGAAGATTTACCAGAATTCGAAAGAAAGGGTAAACTTACTATTGATGATATTAAAGAAGAGCTTCCTAATATTATTCATAAAGAATTTGAATATGATGTATATTCAGATCTTGATGATTCAAATAATAGATTTATGCGTCGTCAAAAGAATATGAATAATGTTGATATTATGGAAAAGATAAAACACGAAAATGAATCAAATAAGGAAGATGATGAAAAGGTAAAGACTGTTGAAAAGAATAGTGACTCACTTTTTACTGAATCTGAATTAAATGGTTTACCTATTTAAACACACATAACACATTTTATTAAAAAAATATCTATTTTTCTTAAAAGATTAATAGATATTTTTTATTTTTACATAGAATATATATAGAGTAGTTAAAATGGATTCATTAAATTTAGTTAGTGATATAAATAGTCGTCTAAGTTATTTAAGTAATAAAGTTGATGTTACATCAAAATCAGCATCTATTGCTTTTTCATATTTATATCAAAAAATAGAAGAAATTCCTGATTATAGTAAAGATATTGATAGTATGAATATAAAAATTTCATACTACTCAAATATTACATCTGATAATACAACAAAAATAGAAACTATTAAAACAGATAATAGTAATTATGTTGTTAGTATTAATGATGAAATAATAAATGTAAATAAAGAATTTTCAAATATTAAAAAACAGATAGAAGATATACAAAATCAGATAAATGAGTTTAATACAAAATTAGACAAAATTGTTTCTGCACCTGAAGGATATATTGTTGTAAAGAAAGAACATAAATTATTAAAGAAAATATCTGATTTTATATATAGAATATTTCATCAAAAACAAATTAAAGAACAAAGAAGATTGTTAGAAGAAAAGAAAAAACAAGAAGAAGAACTTAAAAGACAAGAAGAAGAACGTTTAAAGAAAGAAGAAGAAAAGAAAAAACTTGCTGAAAAGAAAAAACAAGAACAATCTAGACAGAAAATTAAAGAGTTATTAGGAAAATGATAGCAATAATTATAATATTATCACTTATTTCTTTATCTTGTTTAAGTTTATCTATTTTTTTATTTATTTATAGTAAGAGATTAGCTTCTTGGGTTTTTAATATTCAGAATAAATTAAATAAACTTGATCAAGAAACAATCCCTATAATTAGAGATGAAATAGTTGAATTACAGAAAAATCCAGCAGATTTTACTAAAAGATTTTCACTTGTTGATTTTAAGATAAGTAATCTTACTAAAGCCATTGAGAATTTTAATAATGGTTTTGCATATAGAACATCAACAATGTGAAATTACTAACTCTATATTTATTAAAAAAGGATGATATTTTATCATCCTTTAATTTTGTACTAATGAGTTAATTTTATATATTAACTTTTGTTCATTGATTACTTTCCATATTGTTTTATTATCCCAATATTCTAATTTAAAATCTTCTGGAACAATATATGACCAACCCTTTCTAAATGAATTTCTAAATAAATTCTTTTCTAATTCTTTTACTTCTTGTGGATATTTAAAATTATCACTATGTATTGCTTCCCATAAAGTTTCTACAGAATTAAAATGAGATATATCTTTATCTTTAAAAGCATATCCTGCAATTTCTATAGGATTATTAGTAATATATTGTTCTTTATATTTTGATAAATCTTTTTTATATATATATCTAAAAAGAGCAGTTGGACGGAAAGCAAATTGTCCTATTTCATCATCATTAAGATTATTATTTTTTTCTTGACAATGATTCAATATCATATTTGCAAACATTATTTTTGCTCCTACTTTATATTTAGATTCATCTTTTCTATAATCTGGACAATAATATCTAAATGCTGTATAATCCTTGTCCCACATAATCATAAAATCGCACTGTACATACATGGTTTTATCCTGGTAATGATAAGGATAGTCTATTGATATAATATATAGTGATTCTATTTTAAGCGTCTCCAGGTCGCTAAAAACGCTATTTATAATATTCTCTAATTCTTCAATATCTTTACATTTTATAGCAATATCTATATCTCCATTAAAATCATTATCTTTCTTTTTACCTACACTTCCTATTGGTAAATATTCTATAGTAGGATATTTATCAACTATTTTATTAATAATCTCTTGTTGTATTTGTGGTGCTATTTTACTAGATATTGGTTGAGTATTATTAAATGCTCGATTACTCATTTAGATATTTTATTTTTATATATATTAATATAGAAAAATACTATAAATAATTATGATTAATTTAAATCAGTATATAAATGAAAAACTTCAACTTAATAAGAATATTAAAGTTAATCAAGATTATGAATTAGATATTCCTAAAGTACCTGATGGAGATACAAGTGAAATTTCTGATGATACATGGAAAATAGTAAATATACCTAAAGCAAAATATATAATTTATATTGATAAATATAGAGGACGTAATTATCATTTTGCTTCATTAGGAGATTTTATTAGTCAATTAATTTATTTCCAAGATGATTATGAAGATTTTGATCCTAATAAAGATATTGTTTATTATGGAGATGATTTACAAGATGTTTTTAATTGGTATGTTAATAAATTAAAAATTAATAAATATTTAGATAACAATTTAGAATGGGAAGAAATTGCTAAAGAAATAAATGATAATATAAAAACTACGCAAGATAGTGGTGAATTTTTTGCTAGAGTTTTTCTAGGAGAATGGAATGAAGAAGATTTAAATGGTTATGCTCCAATAACTGATGAAATAGCAAATGATAAAGAAAAATTTAGAGATTGGGTAGATAAAGAATTTTCAAGTTAAAAAATATAAACGCTGAGTGTTTCACAACAGTCAGCGTTTTTTTGTAAAACAAAACAAACATTATGAAATGCAGTAAGAACTACCACATCATGTGGGGAAGGACAGGATTCGAACCTGCGTAGACTTTAGTCAGCGGATTTACCATCATTGAAGTATCTGATAACTACACCACATGAAACAGTCAAAGGAACAAACGTTACAGTCCAAATTTCGCCGCGTTTAACCACTTCGCTACTTCCCCAATGCTTGTTTATAATAATAAACAGCTTTTGCTGAAGATTACTCTTCAGCAAAAGTGTTCTCAATGCCTTCATAAGCAGCGATGTAAGTAAGGAAGTGCTCACTCCATCCACTAATTTCAGCAGTCCATACACCTCTGTAGTTAATACCCTTAGTGTGGGCAGAAACATCACAGATGTAATTGTATTTTCCAAAAGGCTTAGGAAGTGCCTTATTATCATCACAGTCCTGAGAGTCAGAGAAGACGATTACTCTGTCAAAGCCCTTGCCGAACCAAGACTGCTTCTCACACCATTCAAGACACTGACGTGTGAAAATTCCACCACCACCAAGCTTGCTGTAAAGGTCATCAATCTGCTTCATAAGACCAAATCCCTTCTCAGGGTATCTAATGAGTTCACTTGCGTGAATTCTACTCCAGTCATTACCAGCAGTTGCAACAACTTCACATCTCTCACACTGGTTCATTGCAAGCATTGCCATTGCCTCAGCAACCTTCATACGGTCAAATTCACTCTTTCCAGAAATTCCGCAGCGCATACTACCAGAAATATCTACGATGAAGAGAGTTCTACCAGGAAGCTTAGGAAGATTCTTGTAAGAATTTACCATAGCATCAGAAATCTGGCTTCTGAATTCAGTTGCATAGTTAGCTGCCTTAAGGAAATCAAGAGGAAGAAGCATAGTACCGTTAAGGTTCTTAAGTGCATCTTCAATGACATATCTATCAACACCAGCCTGCATCATGTTTCTAAGGTTCATAAGAGTTGCCTTTCCACCAAGCTTACCTTCATTGATAAGTCTTGTCCATGTCTCCTTCTTATCCTTACCAGCAGAAAGAGCTACTTCCCAAGTGTCAGGAATTGCAAGAGCACGCTCTGCTACCTTCTTGTAAAGTTCCTGCTCATATGCATTGGTAGGTTTAGGGTGGCAAAGGAACATAACATCCCTAAGCTTAATTTCAGCATCACGATCATACTTCGCAAGCTTGTATTCATTAAAGTTATGGAAGGCTTCGGCAAGACCCTTCTTTGCCTTGTTACAGATAGGTGCACCCTCACCATTAGTCTTCCAATAGATTGCTACAAAGTCAGTAAGCATATCTGCACGAGTGATAATTTCAGGAAGAAGCTTATCTACATACTGACGAGTTGCATCATACTTACACATCTCAACTGCGATGAAAAGAGGAGTATGACGAAGCTTCTGAAGAAGACGAGCCTCTCGTGCAAGATTGTAAACATCTTCAGCTTTACAAAGAGGAATAAGTCTCTTAATTTCATCAGCAACGGACTTACCATCCATATATGCTACATCTTCCCAAAGAAGATTAGCAAGCACTGCACGTCTAAGAAGTGCAATATTACTCTGTGTAGCTGCCGCCATACCATGACCACCAGCAAGTCTTGTGTTAACGTCCATCTTAGGAGTTGGTTTTACAGTAGGATTAATTTTACTCATAATTGTTTTGTTTTTAGATATTTTTGTTTTGTTGTTTACAATTTATTATAGAAATTACTTATTTAAAAATTCAAAGAATTATCAATAATTTTTATATTTTTTAAATCTTCTTCAATATTTTCATTAAGATATGTACCTGACATTTTTAATTCAATATATTTCCAGAAAATTTCATCTTCTTTATATTTATCCATATTTAGTCAAGTAAAACTTTATAATCAGAATGTAATTTAAGAAATATATTATTCCAAAATATAGAATCAGATTTAAATTTTTCATCTAATTCATTTACTGGAGGATCTTCTAAACATACATATAAATATGTTCCATCAGTTTCACCCCAATATAATTTATTTCTTATTTCTACTCCATTAATTTTTTTAATTTCAGAAGTTCCTTTATTCAAATTTATTACTTTCATCATTTATTTCTGTATTTAAGGTTTCGTTTAGTTTTAACCTTATTTTCAGCAATAACCATCTTAAGCATTCTTTTCTTTTGTTGTTTATTAGGAATATTAGGGCGAGTCTTTAGAATTTCTCTAAGTTCTTCTTCATTAGCCCAATAATATGCATTTAAAGTATTGTCACCACTCCAATCAGCTTCTACTTCAATAATTCCTCTATGAAGATTATTGTAAAAATTAGGTGACATCATATGTACATCCCTACGATAAAGATGATTATGATGAATAAAAGAAACTAGTTTTTCAGTAGAAAAACTTTCAAGTTCTTCTTTGGTATAAAGATAATTTTTTACACCTGGAATTTCATATTTAACTTCAAATTCTATCATAATATTAAAGAATTTCTTTCCAACCAAGTGAATCACAGTAATACATCTTATCTTCAAGAATAATTACATCTGAAACAGAAAGACTATGTCCATGAAAATCTTCAGGATGATTAATATTGAATATTTCAAATATTTTTTCAAGAATCTGAATATTATTTACATATTCAGTATGTCCTTTAATTTCTGATTCATAAACTTTCTTATAGTCCTGGAAATTAAATCCACCTTCATACTTAATCAACCATTCCCATCTAGAAAACATTTTATGAGAATTCTTAACAGATTCTTTATTGTAATCAAGCTGATAAATTTCGTACTTCATAATGTGTCATTGTTAATTACATTATTAATATAGAATAAAAAATAGGAAATTCAAAAAGAACTTCCTCTAAAATATTAATCCTTCAGGAAAAATATTATAACACTTCATTTCTTTTTTTAAATCTTGATATGATTCAAATGCTATTTGGTCAAATCTCCTATCAAGTTTTAAATTAAGAATTTCTTTTTTAGATGTTTTATGATATTTAACAACTGGATCTTCTCCAATAGTATATTCGGTATGATTAAAATTAGGAAATACTGTAAATACTTTACAATTATCCATTATCATTGCATTATGGTAAATATAATCTCTAAATTCATCATTACAAGGGACTATAAAAATTGGAGTTAATTTTGTATAATATTTATTAGTATATATACCTAATAATTCTGTTGATTGAGTTTCAATTATATCAAATCCTTTTTTAGATAATTCTAATTTATCAATAGATAAAAATTTATCCTTTATATCATCAGTACACATTATAATTAAAGGATATATTCTAGCTTTATCTTGTGCCTCTTGTATTTTTTTACTAGTTTTAGATATTGCAACACCTATCTTAAATTGTTTAAACTCATTAGATTCCTCCCATTCTGAAGCTAAATCATTACAACATTTACAATGTTTATCATATTCTTCTTCAGTAGTTCTATCACTATTCCATTTACATATTTTACATGGATTCCATTCTCTATTCAGGTTATTTTTATACATGTAACTTAGATATCATATTTTTTAATTCTTCTTCAGTTATATTAAGTGTCTTTAATATAGTTTCTAATTCTTCTTTATCTATATTACTTAAATCAATTTTTAATTCACCATTATCAATAGGATTAAGTAAATTGTTTATAAACTTTTTATATTCTTCTTCCTCATTTGGTTTTCCATGTTCTTGCATCCATCCAGAACATCTTTCTTGGTTTGGATTATCTTTGAAATATGCTTTACAATCTTTTCTTTGAGAACATATACTACAATCATGATGGTCAGGTAAAAGAATATCTTTCCAAAATCCAAGAGCTAATGTTAATTCTTTCCAAGTTAATTGTCTTGATGGCCCAATCCAATATGATAAAAATCTTATATCTCTTACAATATTACCAGGTTTATTTCCTCTTGGATAAGCTTGATTAGGATCATCTTTACACCACAAAGGTAATGTTTTATAATCTGTAATTATATCATAACCACTATATTCATTTTTATGATATACTACATTATGCCATAATAATTGAGCGGTAAGATCTTCCCAATTAATATTATCTCTATTTAATATATTCATAAATTATTATATATTTCATTATATTTCTCTTCAGTAATAGGAACTGGATAATTATATAATACACCTAATGAAGAACTAAATCTTCTTCCATCTTTTTCATCTTTATTACTTATTAAAAATGCCCAAGTATGATATTCATCAGGTACAATTTTAGCTATTGATTGCATATCTTCACTGGCCCAATATTTATGTTTTTTAATAGCAATATCAGGGTATTTATATATATCTTTTCTTAATTTATCAAGTATATCAATAAGAGCCTTTCTTTCTTCTTCAACTATTCTTAATCTTTTTTCAACTTCTTTAATTTTTCTTTCATGTTCTTTCCAATCAGAAATACTTTGAAGCTCTACTATTCCATTATCTGATAACATTTTCCCACTTAAATTCTTTTTGTATATAATCATCTAAATATTTTTCCTTTCCACATTTTGAACATTCATAAATAGTACGTTTCCATCCACAGTATCTTATTTCATCCCCGTGGATAGTTTCCTTCCATTTATAATCATGATTACAAAATATTTGTTTTAATATTCCCATGATTTAATATAGAAAAATGGAACTGTATTAATCAGTTCCATTCAAGATTTTTATTGCTTTATTTACATCTTCATTAGATATTCCAACTAAAAAATCTGTTTGAACAAAATATGGTAGTTGTTCATCTAACATATCATTATCATCATCTATGATAACATATTTTGGTTCTTTGACAAAAGAATATCTTTCATCAGATAACTGTTCTCCAATTTCTGTATAGAAATAGCCAGTTTTACAACATTCTAAAAAATGTTTAATTTCTTTTCCTCGATATCTTTCATCAGTTCTTTTTGTAATACCAACAAGATGTTCAAGAATAGGTCTTAAATCTCTTTTAGAAGAAAGATTTTTTAATGTATGACCGAGTGACCATAATCTCCAAGATGATGACATAACAATACTTGCACCAGTTTCATCACAAATTTTAATGACTTTTTCTACAAGCCATGGTGAAATATGATTGCTTCCACCTTCTTTTAGAAAATCTCTATTCTGATGACACCACCTTGCAAATTCATCTGAATTGATTACACCATCAACATCAAGAAATATTATCTTATCGATAATTTTCATTTTTATAAGGATTTTTAATTATTCTATTTTCTGAGTCAATACTAAATGGAGCCCACTCTTTCTGTCTTATTGTACATTCTCCTGGAATATATACCATTTCAAGAAACTCACTTCTTAAATCATTTGTACAACAACCAAGAGAAAGACCTTTACACTTATTTACAAATTCACTATATACAGTATCTGCATTTCTTCCAAGATTAGAAGTAAGAAACCTTTTAGTTAATCTGTAAGAAACAAATGGCCAACGTTCATCATATTCAACATCCCATTTATAATTTCTATATGCTCCTCTCATTGAAATCTTACTACAAGATTCCAACATTTTATCTAATGATTTTCTAGGAAATTTATGATATTTTCTTGAACGTTTACCGTTACCACATGTTCTTACATCAAACTTATTATTCATTCTTAGTCAATAAATTATTTTCTTTTAACCATTCCAACATTTTAATAAATGCATCAAATATATCTCCATCAATTGGAATATCTTCAAAATGTACAAGGATATGTTCCCAAGCACCACCAATAGAGAAATATGTAATATCACATATACTTATTGAGAGATCACCACGATGACCATTATAAGTAATTTCTTTAGGAAGAATATTAAATATATCAGCAATATTATATGAATTACGCCATTTACCTCCATTTGAAGGAGATTCATATAAAATTTTTGAAATTTTATTTGCTTGTTCAAGAGAACAATTTATAGGAAATTTTTCTTTCATAATTAAATATACTTTTTTGTTTTATCATTATAAATAAAATATTTCTCATTCTTTACAATTTCACGTGATTTTACTTCACCATCAATTGTAATCATTTCTCTGATATAATATTTTGGCATACAATCCATTACCCAAAGAATAGGTTTATTCTCATTTGCATTGATAAAATTCCAATCAGTTGCATTAGGATAACCAACTCTATTATTCTTTTTATAATAACATGTAGGAGTAGTAGAGTGAGTATGTCCAACTATTTGAGTCCATTGAACTCCTTCCTCATCTTTATACATATCACTAAGAAGAGCATTAGGACGTACCCAAATTGGAGATGAATAAATACTATCTCCATACCAATCTCCACCACCAGCATATGTAAATCTAAGATTGAATAGATTAACATCATTAAGATATTGAAGTTCTATTCCATCCATTCTATTCTCTTTTAACCAAGTATTAGTTACTCCAGCATGAGAATAAAGAGTCTTAGAAGTATAATCAAATTCAACTAACTTAATTATCTTATTATCCCAACATTCTTGAAGTTGTTGATGAGCCCAAAGATCATATCCTTTATTATAACCAGAATATTGCTCTAGACCATACTGAAGATAATGATAATCATGATTACCAAGAAGAAGAGTAAAATCTCCATTCTTAGTATCAGAAAGATGTTCTTTTCTAAGAGAAAGTAAATTAGTAAAAGCTTCTTTCATTCCATCTATAGTTCCATGGAATGAATCAAAGTAATCACCAAGGTGAATTACACTATATGGTTTTTCATCTTGATAAATCTGGTTAAGACTATCAAAATGACCATGGAAATCACCAAATATTAATCTCTTATATAACATTTTATTAAGCTGCCTCCTTAAGTGAATTAAGATATTCCTTTAATTCATTAAGTTTATTTTTTGTTTTTTCAATTTCTTTTTTAATTTTTTCTCTCCTTTTAATCATAGCATTATACTTAGAATCATTCTTTTGAATATATCCAAGTTCTGCTAGTTTTTCATACATTTCATCAGTTAAAGTATATGTGCTGCCATAATAAGTAGGACGAAAATATGAATGTGAACGAATTTTTGTATTTAATGTAAATTTATCAGGCAAACCACCATATCTATCTTCTTTTCTAACATCCCCGTATATAATATCTCCTTTTATATTAGAGAATTTTTCTTTAAGTTCTTTTAATGTAAGTGGATTATCAAAATATTTTTCATCATAACCATAATATTTTATACTTTCTCTATAAACACTTACTATAGGTCTATAATCATCTTTAGTTGACTCATTTTTATATTCTTCAACCATTTTATCAATTTCTTCTGGAGTTCTTTCATTAAGACTCCATTCAAAATTAATAAACATATTTGAATAATTTAAATCAGATTTAAGTTCTTTAAGTTTATCTTTCAACTCAATGATTTCATCATTGGTTTTTGTTTTTTCATAAAGAACACTTTTTATTTTTTTACCACAAAAAGGACAATATTTAATTTGAATATAATCTGCTTTAGAATTATGTGCTCTTTCATTATCAATATCTAATCCTGCATCTTCATAATAACAATCAGACCTTGAGCGATAACTTCCATTACCATCAAGGATAAGCATATTTCCATTAATATATAAATTTGATTGTACATTTACACCACTATATTGACCATAAGAAATTCCCATTGAGTCATAGTTGTCATAATGCATCAAATTAGTTTTAGCAAGATTATCACAAAATTTGCACATAATTAATTAAATTTAAGTTCATTATACATATACTTCTTATGAGTTTTTATATCTTCAAAAACAAAATAAGAAGTCATTTCATCAACATAAACAGGAACTTTCTCAACAGTTATATGTTCTCCAGTCTTTTTTATAATTGCCTTCATAATTTAACTATTTTTGTTCTGGTCCAAACTCAAAATACTCTGGTTCTTTTTCCCAATTAAAAGAAGCTCTATCAAATAATTCTCTAATTATTTTATAAATAGCAGAATTACAATAATATTTTCCTATCCACTTACCAGTGTTAAGATTTCTTTTTGGTTGTTCAGTAAACAATACCAAAAATCCATTTTTATTCACTGATGCCCAAAACTTAATATTTTTATTATCCATATCTTAATTTTTACTATATACAATATTAATATAGAAAATTATTTATGTATCTTTTTAATATCTTCAAGTAATTTTTCTTCCTTAGAAGTAATTGCTGAAGGATAAGATACATTAATTACAAGTATATAATTACCATAATTAATACCCTTACCATGTACAGTAATCTGCTGACTATCCTTAGAACACTTAGGAATCTTAACTTTAATCTTCTCCTTATTAGGAAGAGTAATTTCCTTTTCAGTTCCAAGAATTACATCATAATAAGGAATATCTACAAGTTCATATAGATTATTTCCAGCAATCTTATATCTAGTCTGGTCAAACTGATAAACAAATGTTACAATCAAATCACCATTAACTCCCTTAGGATCACGGCTTTCATAACCAGCATTATCTACTTTAATCTGTCCACCATTCTCAACTCCACGAGGAATAGTTACATTTACATTCTTATGTTGTTTCTTTACACCAGTTCCACCACATTCCTTACATACTTCTTCAACTATAGTTCCTTTACCCTGACAATGAGGACAAGGACGAGAAGTTTGAATAGTACTCCAACCATTAGACTTGGTTTCAGTAATCATACCAGAACCATGACAATAAGGACAAGTTTTTATACCATGACCACCTTGACCACCACAATGTCCACAACGAGTTTCAATATCATAATCAATATTCTTTGTACCACCATTATATACTTCTTCAAGAGATACACCTACCTGAATATTAATAGTAGCACCAGGCTCATGACGTTCACTTCTTCCACTTCTTCCTCCACGACCACGGAAAATATTGAAAATATCTTCTGGATCCATATCCATACCTCCGAAATGGAAACCACCAGGGAATCCACCACCAGAGAATCCACCACCAGAGAATCCACCACTCATGTCACCATCTACAGTTCCATAAGTATCATACATTTGTTTCTTCTTAGGATCAGAAAGAACACCATAAGCTTCAGCAATTTCCTTAAACTTCTCTTCTGCTTCTTTCTTCTTATCTTCAGACTCATTAGCATGACGATCTGGATGCCATTTCAAAGCAGCCTTTTTATATGCTGACTTAATCTGATCATCAGTAGCATTTCTATCAACTCCTAAAATCTGATAATAATCTTTATTAGCCATAATATATAAATTTATTCTATAACAATATAGAAAATATTTTTATAAATTCAAAAAAGAGGAGGAGTTTCCTCCTCCTCTTGCAAGTAATCCTCGACTCTATATATTATTCCTGAGGCTTTCCACTAAAGTCAGCTCCAGCAAAAGGATTACCATCTACGCCATCAAAAGGATTTCCACCCTGAGGAGCTCCATTACCCTGAGGCTGAGCTGCTGCAGCAGCTTCCTGATAAATCTTAGTGATGATAGGCTGGAATACCTTTTCAAGATTTTCCTTAGCAGGACGAATCTGTTCAAGATCACGAGTCTTAAGTTTCTCTTCAAGTTCATCAAGAAGAGGCTTGATTTCATTTCTCTGATCCTCAGTAATCTTCTCCTTGAACTGCTCACCATCAAGAGTATTCTTTACCTGGAAAGCAAAGGTTTCCATCTGATTAAGCTCTTCAATCTCCTTCATCTTCTTTTCATCTTCTGCCTTAAACTTCTCAGCATCAGCCTTAATCTTTTCAATCTCTTCCTTAGAAAGAGAATTCTGATTATTGATAGTGATGTGCTGCTCCTTCTGGGTAGCAAGATCCTTAGCACTTACACTAAGAATACCATTAGCATCAATATCAAACTTAACCTCAATCTGAGGAACTCCACGAGGAGCAGGAGCGATACCATCAAGGTCAAAACGACCAATAACCTTATTGTCCTTACTCATAGGACGTTCACCCTGAAGAACTACAATAGATACAGCAGGCTGATTATCAACAGCAGTTGTAAATACCTGAGTCTTAGAAGTAGGAATTGTAGTATTAGCAGGAATAAGGGTAGTCATAACTTCACCCATAGTCTCAATACCAAGAGAAATAGGGGTTACATCAAGAAGAAGAACTGCATCTTCAGAACCTTCACCACCAACGATGGTATTTGCCTGCTTAGCAGCACCAAGAGCAACTGCTTCATCAAAGTTTGCAGTCTTATTCAAAGGCTTACCAAACTCCTTAGCAAGTGCATCCTGAACAGCAGGAATACGGCTTGAACCACCGATAAGAAGAATTTCATCAAGCTGATCATAAGTCTTACCAGCCTTTGCAAGTGCCTGACGAGCACAATCTACAACCTTCTGAGTAAGGTCAGCAGTAAGAGCTTCAAACTTTGCACGAGTGAGAGTCATGACAAGCATCTGAGGAACACCATCAAGAGAGGTGATATAAGGAAGATTAATCTCAGTAGAAGTAGTAGAAGAAAGCTCGCACTTTGCCTTTTCAGCAGCTTCAATTACACGAGCCATAGCCATATGATCCTTAGAAAGATCACAACCATTACTCTTCTTGAATTCCTCAACAATCCAATCAGTGATTGCCTTATCATAGTTAGAACCACCGAGGAATACATCACCATAAGAGGCGAGAACCTCAATAACACCATCAGAAACCTCACAGATACTTACATCTTCAGTACCACCACCAAGGTCATTAACCATAACAACCTTGGAGCCATTCTTAACATCAATATCAGAAGAAAGAATAGCAGCAGTAGGCTCATTAATAACACGGAGAACATTAAGACCTGCAAGCTCACCAGCAGTCTTAACTGCATTACGCTGAACATCATTATACCATGCAGGGCAGGTAATAACAACATCCTTTACATCTTCATTGTAGTAGTCATGTGCAATCTTGACCATATGTTCAAGATACATTGCAGAAATCTGTTCAGGTGTATAAGTCTTATCATCAATCTTTACACGAGGACGACCACCATCATTAACGACTTCATAGGTAACACTCTTCATAGTCTTCTGTGCATCAGCATCAGAATACTCTACACCCATGAATCGCTTGATGAGGTTAACAGTATTTTTAGGATTCATAATCGCAGAACGCTTGGCAGAATCACCAATCTTTCGTTCATCACCCTTCAAAAAGACCATAGAAGGAGTAGTTCTGCGACCTTCAGCATTTTCGATAACTTTACTTTTACCATTTTCGGTAATCGCTACACATAGCGTACTGGTACCCAAGTCGATACCACATGTTCTTTTGTTGCTCATAATAATTATGTTTTAAATATTTTTAGTTGCTCAATCTAGCTTTCACTAGATTGTAATTAATAATAAATGTTTCTTTCAATTTTTAATATAGTAATTACTTCTTCAATTTTTCAATAATTTTAGCAGTAATTAATCCAGAGGCTACTCCTCCAGTAACAATTTTAACCAAATTCCAAAGTTCCTTCCACATATTATTTATTCATTAATAAATTTATAGCACTATCTATTGCTTTTTGATCTCCATTTTTAAATATAATAGCAGCTACATCTATAATAGCTTTCCAACTTTCATCACAATCTTCATAACCAACTTTCTTACCAGCATTATATCCATCTATGCCAGATAATGCCCAAACAGTTTTAATAAGTCCCCTTAAAGATTCTGGAGCATTATCTTTATCAAAACTGAATTCTTTAGACAAATCATTAAAATCATCAGTTTCTAAAATACCAGAAGTATTCCAAAAATCTTCAAATCTTTTCCATCTAGCCATAATTAATCATGATTATTCCATTCAACATACATCCAAACTGTGCTTACCCACAGTTCATCATTATCATCACAATATGCTGCCCTTTCCTTTGCCCATTCAGGAGCATATCTTTTAGTATATTCTACTTCAACAGATAAAGGCCATTCACTACGAGGTTTACCCCATAGACCATGCATTCTTAAATAATCTGGCCAATATTTTGAATCAAAAACCTTTTTAGACATAATTAAATATCATAAATTTTCTTAATAGCTCTATAAGATTCACTATATGGATTAAATAATGAAAATGCATGTTCAAGAAAAGCTTTCTTATCAGCTTCTTCTTTAGGATGTGCTTTCCTTAGTTCTTCAGCTCTCTGTTTAGAATCTTCATAAAAAACAGATACTTTAATTGGAAGATAATTGATAGCTTTTTCTTCACTTTCAAGATACTTAAGAATATCTCTAATAGTTACATAAGGCTGCCAAGTATCAATATCAATCTGAAATGTAGAATCTGGATTAGCATCTATAATATCCTGGAGAGTAAGTTTCTTTCTTACTTTCCAATTATTACTTCCTTCATATGTATCTTGCCAGTAATAGTCAATCAATTGAATAATATCAATATTACCATACTTTGCAAGAGCCTCATTAAGAAGCCTATTAATTTTAGTTGGGCTCATTTTACTGAATTAATTATATTTTCAATATATTCTTTACCACTACCAACAAACTTCTTTTCCTTCATATCATAAATAGAATAATCTCCATAAATGAAAGGAATAGGACAATGTGTAACAACAAGACATTTACAATTATGTTTTTTACACATCTTAGGAAGAAGTTTATAGAACATTACCTGATTTTTCAAATCATAACCAGTATCAACTTCATCAAAGATAAGAAGAGAATTATTAAATTTCTCCTTATACTTTTTCATATACTGAGCAAACTGATAAAGAAGTCTCTGACCTTTACTAATATGAGATGTAGCCCATCCTCCATTATCAATAAATGCACAAGCATCCCAAGTTGTATACATTGAAAGAGGATCATCAAATTCAGATGAGAGATAAAAGATATTATCAAAATCAGTATTAACTTCAGTATAAGGTTTAAGTTCAGAACAAATTTCACTATACTGAAGATTAGCTGTACCATCTATACCATCATTCTGTCTATCATCATTAGAACAGATATGAGAACGAAGAGAATTAATAATAGTTGATTTACCAGATCCATTAGGTCCAGTAATCAAAATCACATCTTTATCAGAAAAGTCAAAGTTAATTTCTTCACCCTTCTGAAAGATTTTGCGAATTTCTTCATTAAATTTTATATTAACGTAACTCATATATTAATATTCATTTAAAGCACATTCAGTATTGTGAGAACCATTAGAATAACCAATATCATAAATTTCTACAAACATATTGGCAACCTTATCCATATCTTTTTCTTTTATTCCCATCTTAAGTAAAGCTGGAACAATCACTTTATTAAATTTATCATTAGGTTTGTTTTCTCCCCAATAATCACCACAACCTATGTAATAATTTGCTTTCATGTTTGTTTTATTATTTACATTAATAATATAGAATAAAAAAGAGGAAATTCAAAATTTCCTCTTAAATATATCTTCTATCATCTTTACAGAATATAGGTTTACAATTATCTATACCTGCCCACATACAAAAATTACCAAATAAATCATATGCTTTAACTCTTGGTAAGAATTCATTAATAATTAGAATATAATACATTTTACCTTTATGTCTAATCAATTTAAGCTCAGAAAGATTATCATTACTTGAAATAGTTATAGTATGATTAGGTAATGTAGAAAGAAGATAAGAATACTCTTCAATATTTTTATTATCACCTATAGCATTTGCGATATATTTCTTACCATTAAATTCCCAGTTTTCTACAGTATTGTTAAATTGTTTATTGATAATCATACATGCATTCTTATACGTAATCATATGATAAGAATCTTCATCGATTTCATGAATACGACGATCCTCACCATCTTTCCATGGTGAAAGTTTAAGATAATGTGTTGGCATTACTTTATAAACTATACCATCATTATCTTGAATATATTGATCAGTTGATTTTCCTTCTTCAATAGGAACAATACTATATGAAGTAATTTCTGATTTTTTTATACGAGGTCTCATATTAAATACTATTTACATATATAAAATAGAAAAGGATATCGAAGTAATTCAATATCCTTTTCATTAATGATACGCGAAATGTTATTTATTAATCATCATCTTCATCATCGTCATCATCATTATAATATTCATCATTACCATTAGATATATATTCTGCAAATTGATATGAAATATTTTCTAATTCATTATAAATATTATTAAGATAATCTCCTAATGTTATTGATTGTTTTTTTATTTGTTTAATATATTTTGCTACTGCTTTATAATATTTATTATATTTATTTCTAACTTCTTCTGAATCCTTATTTTTCCAGTCCTCCTTATTATTACTAGGACGTTCATAAGGTAATTCTTCTCTCCACCAATATGTAACAAAATCTTCGATATCCTTATCAGTATTTTTTATATAAACTGTTGCATAAGGATTATCGCTATCTCCTGTAGAAGCATTATATACAAGGATATTTTTTATATTATTAATATCTTTATTAAGATTTAATTTTTCTGAAATTAAGTATTTTTTTATATCTTTCATATTATTTATGATTAAATTTTAATTCAATATATTTCTGAATTCCTTTAACATGAATATCAACAATATCCTTTTTACCTTCTTCAGATTCAAGATATGCTACATCTGTCTTTGTTGTCATAAAGAAATTCTCTGTAAGTACTGCTGGCATACTTGACTTATAAATAATATAGAAGTTTTCTTCATAGTCTTCGTCACCATCAGCCATATCTTTTCTAATTTTCTTTCCTTTAGGATCAAGAACTTCATGTGCTGCTTGATATAAACATGCTGCTACTGTATCACTTTCTGTAACACCTTTACTTGTCCATCCTGACCAGCCAGTTGCATTTGACCATCCAGATCCACCGGCAGCATTAGCATGTACTGAAATTAAAATAACAGTTTTACCAAGTGCATGCTGTTCTTTATGAATCTTATTAGCTCTAATAACTCTTTCTTTTAATGAAATATCTTTAGTTTCTGGAACAAGAATATGATAAGGAATACCCATCTTTTCAAGTTGTTCAGCAATCATAGATACCATCACTCTATTGAATCTGTATTCTCTGAACTTACCATCAGGACTTCTTTTTCCAGGAGTTTCTTCTCCATGACCATTATCAAGAATTACATATAAATTCTTGTAATAATCTGGATATCTCTTCATTTCTCCTATACAAATAGCTTCAGGAAGTTCTCCACCAAAAGAGATTAACTGAATATTATTTACAGGATCTTTAATAGTAGGTTTATTTACAACTACTTTATTAATCTTGTCTTGTTTTTTCTTTGCGCCATTGGCTGAAGTGTTTTCTTTCTTCTTGAATATATTTGAAATCCAACTCATGATTATATGCCTCCTTTTCAAATGATATATTTCTGTATGCATTCTTTGGTCCATTGATAAATAATCTAACAAACCATTCTAAAATGTAAATTAAATAAAAG
>Ga0247611_10002415_pt1 | contig 30179 bp, 40 predicted proteins | sample 177DNAGHGhighgp2_FD_192422 | JGI IMG/M metagenome (GOLD analysis project Ga0247611, IMG submission 192422) | Sheep rumen microbial communities from Palmerston North, Manawatu-Wanganui, New Zealand - 1770 DNA GHGhigh gp2 | ecosystem: Host-associated > Mammals > Digestive system > Stomach > Rumen... | reverse complement strand
CTTGGACAGCAAGAGTTCAAAGAAAAAGAAGATTTTGTCAATAAATTTTTATTATAAATAAATATGTACACAATAAAACGAATTGGGCGTCTTCCCAATAAAAAGAGAGGAATAAAATGGCTGAAATAAACCAAGAAAATATGAATGTTGAAAATGATGCTACAGCTGGCTCATTGGAGACTTCTGCCACCACTACTACAGAAGAATCTACACCTAAAGCTGAAGGTTTAGAAACAACTGTTGATAGTGAAACGAGTGATACTAATGGCGGTACACGAAGGGAATATACCGATTTAGAAAAAGCACAGTATAGTTTCCACAAACAATTCAATCGTCAAAAGTCCAAATACGAAAGAATGCTTGATGAAATGAAAAGAGAGCGTGATTCGTGGAAGGACAGAGCTGAAAACCCGCTCAAATACAAACCAAAGACCCGTGAAGACTTTAGTTTAGATAAGGGTGGCGATGATGCTTATATCAACTATCTCGTTGGAGAAAAGATGAATCAAATTCTTCAGCAGAGAGTGGATGAATATAATCGTTATATGGCTGCCGAGCAAGAACGCATTGAAGAAGAAAAAGAGCTTAGAGAATATGCTGACCAAAACATCAACAAATTGTTCACTACACCCGAAGCTCGTAAAGACTTCAATGAAAAAGTTAGATTTGCTATAAACAAAGATGGATTGGGTGAAGAACTTGACGATGAAAAGAACAGTGTAGTTGCCAACTTCATTTTGCGTAGTCCTGCTGGACCAAAATTGCTTTATGAATTAGCAACCAACAAACAAGCCCGTGAGAATCTTTTCTCAAACAATTATAATGAAAAAGTTTTGGAACAGAAGCTTCACGAGTTAGCATATAACATTGTAAACAAACCAACAATCCAACCAACGATTCAAAAGCCAGTTGGTAGACCAGGAATGGCTCAAAATGTTACAAAGAGACCTTGGGATACAAAAGAAGGTTTGATGAAATTGGCTGGTGTAAGATAACAAACATATTTTTTTGAGGAATAAAAATCATGGCTACAAACGATCAGAATTTTAGCAATAACGTAAAAACCAACATCATCAAGACTGTTGTTTACGCAAACACCCCATATTTGAAGAAAGCAGTTTCTTATGTTCCAGAATCCCAGATGAAGGACAAGAAGCTTGGTAACAAATATAAGGTTTATATCCCTGACCCAGGCAAGACAAGAATTGTATCAAGTGCCGATGGTAAGAGTGGTTTACAGGCCCAGATTGACCCAATCAACGAAGTTGAATACGAAGTCGTAACCAAGGCTGGTTTGAATGACTGCGAATTGACCGAATGGAATAAGATTGGTGACGTTGAATCTTGGTCTAAACAGATTGCTCAGCCACGTGGTAAGTCTGTTGCTCGTACAGTTGAAAAAGAAGCCATTGACGCAACCGTTTTCCGTGCTTCTCAGGCAATTGTTTCTGAAATTGACTTAGACGCAATTGGTGATGCTTCTGCTGCTCTTGACTTGACTGGTGCTGTTGGTGAAAAGGTTACTTTCATTTATCCAACCGTTGGCTCTCGTTTAGCAAAGAAGGCTCTTGGTGCTTTCAACCAGTCCGACATTGCTAAGGATTTGTATAAAGACAAATTCTTGGGAAGATACGCTGAATCAAGTGTCGTAACCGAATCTTATATGCCTATCGTAAATGGTGATAGTGCTGCTTCCGCAACTATCTCTTTGACAGCTGTAAGTGCTAATGGCGAAGTTATCGGTTTTGAACCTGTAAATTCTGTAACCACAACTGCTCCAAAGGGTACACCATTCAAGGTTGATGGTTTGAAGCTCGTTGATAAGAACGGCGTACAGACCGATGCTGACTATGTAATCATCTTGGAAGATGACAATGGTAAGATTCCAGAATTGAGAATTGAATTAGAAGGAAAAGCTTGTAACAACGCAAATGCTTGGGTTGCTACTGGTACAACTTCTCTCACCCTTACCCCAATGTTGGAAAGTGGTAAGAAATATGCTGTAACACAGACTAGACTTGAAACAGCTGTTGGCTTTGATTCCTATAAGTTCGCTGAACTTCCAGGTACAAAGTCTACAACTGAAGAAATTGATTCTCCAATTGAAGTCCAGGTCTACGAAGGTGGTGATATTTCTACATTCACTTCTATGGTAAGAATTGTTGTTCCATTCGCTGTAGGTCTTCCTGACCCACGTGAAGCTGTACTTTCTTACATTGAAATTGCCTAATAGTTTCACCTCTCATAATAAGAAGGGTATCTCCAAAAGGGATACCCTTTTTTCTTATAAATACCAATAGATAACCTAAAACATAGGGAGAAAACAAATGATTTCAGTAAACGAAATTATACAAAATTCGTTCCAAAGATGTTCACTTGTTGGGGATGGTGAATCCGCAACTGGTACACAAGCTATGGCTGGTTTGAAAGACTTACAATCCCTTATAGCAGAGTTGAATACAGAAAATGATGTTTTGGAAAACTATGAAACATTTGATGTTTATGCTTCTAATAAAATCAAGTTTGCTGTGAAACCCGAAAGATGGTTTGAAATTCAAAATCTTGCGGAATTGAATAGTCGCATTGAGAACGACCAAGCTGAAATTGGTGACATCTATAAACTAAAAGAGCCAAACAATGGTTTTACATTTTACACAGTTCGTTCATTTACACCAGGACAACTTACACCATTTAGCCAACAGAGCTGGAATGACTATATGAAAGACTTTTGGGCTAATGTTTGGGTTGAAGAAGTCCCAGACAGAGTGATTGGTTGTGCTCGTAAAATTGGTAATGCTTTTTCACAGTTAGTAAGAAGTGATAAAATCACTATAGATTCTTGTACGAAATCTCATTTGCCAACACAATATGTGTGTGAAACCGAAATAAAAGATGTAAACTATCCACACGATGACGAAGACTTATATAAACCATATACAGTTGAATACTTTGTTGTTGAAATGGATTCAAATGTTGCTGCTCCAATTAGACTTACAGTTTTGAAGGGTTTGCCAAAATTCAGTTTGACCGATACTTTACATCTTTCTTCAAAATATGAAACACTTTTGGAAGATGGTCTTTGTGTAAAGCTTTGCCAAAGATATAAGCTAATGGACATCAAGAGTGATTTTGAAAGGGATTTTGAAGACCAAAAATATAAGATACAAAGAATAAACTATGCTAATAGACCTGTAATCTATAATGGCTTTGGTAAGAGTTGGGATACAAACTTCTCAAATTTTGCTGGCGGTCTTGGTTGGTCGTAAGATTGGGGGGTAATAAATGCCACAAAATCGTATAACATATAGTCTTGTAGGTGGTTCCGACCTAAACTTGGCAACAGCTAACATTAGTGGTTCAGCTGTGTCAAGAAATATGTTCACAGAAACAAATACAGATGGTAAAAACGATGTGAGAACATATCTCCAATCTTGTCCAGGTATAAAATACTTTGATAGTTTTGGTGATACTGGAAATTGTGATGGTTTGTTTGTTCCATCTACTGGACTTGAAACAATGGACTATGAGCAATGTTTGTTCGTTGCTTATAATGGTACAGTTTATCGTGTGGATAGTACTGGAAACCATTATGAGATTGGAAACTATGCTCTTGGTAATACAGTTTGTTTTGCTGAAAGTGGTGGCGAACGTGCTATCTTGATGTGGGTTGATGGAACAAATATACATGGCTATAACTTGAAGACAGACGAAACTGTTGATATAACTTTACCAAAGAGAGCTTTCAATGCCACAAATGAATACATCCAACCAACCCATATAGCTGTTGTTGATGGAACAATAGTCTTGAATGATAAGGGTAGTTCATATACTTACTATAGTATAAAGTTCCCATTGAATACTGCAATGAGAAAAGTTTATAAAATTATAAATGGACAAGTTCAGTATCTTGCTGATGGTATCACTATAGACTATCAAGATGTGGATAGTGGAACTTACTGCTTCTTGGATGACTATGGAGCACAAAAATACTTCAATGGCTCTACATCAAGTGATAAATGCGTTGCTCTATCTTCTGTTGGACCGCTCTTGACTATGTTTGGTCCAAGTTCCATTGAATTTTGGCAGAAGGGTAATGCTGAATCTTACCAATCTTGGCAGAGAACTTCTTATACAATAAACAAAGAACAAGGTCTTGAAGCTCCATTTTCTTTGGCTTCTGTAAACCATAAACAATTTTGTATAGGAACTGGTAAAGCAAATGCTAAATGTGTCTTGATGATTGATGGAACAACAGTTTCAAAAATCTCTCCATTATGGCTTACAAAATTCTTTCTGTAAACGATGTGAAAGAAGTGAAGGGTTGGACATATAGTAAAAACAACCATAGTTTTTATTTGTTTTCTATCAAGAACGAATGCTATGCTTATGACATTGACACCAATGAATGGCACATAAGAAGTTCAAGAAACTTCTATACTGGTAAACAAAAGAACTATATGCCATTATATGCTGTATGGTGGAACAATAAAATCATAACTGGTTCAAGTGAAAATGGACATTTATTTGAGCTTGATGAAAACTACTACTATGAAGACTTTGATAATGTAAATCGTTTACCAATTTTGAGAATGCGTCAAACACCAGTTATCACAACAAATTATAAACCATTTATCATTTACGAGTTGAGTGCTGAATGTAATACTGGTGCTAAAGAAGACTATGGTAAACCAGCTAAAGCTTTGCTCCAAGTTTCAAGGGATGGTGGCTATACTTATGGAAACGTAATAGAAGCAAGCTGTGGTAGACGAGGACAATACCAAACAAGATTGAGATGGCTAAATCTTGGTATGAATCGTGAATGTGTCTTGAGAATCTCTTATAGTGAGCCAACGGACTTTGTTATATCCGATTCTTCTATGAGAGTTCAAGAATTGAATACTTCAATATAGGAGAATAAAAGATGCAGATAAACAACACATCAACTTTAGGTGAAATCTTACAAGCTATAAATGGTACGTGGGATATCTCCGAACAAGATGACTGGAAAGTGATTGAAATGGGCAAGTTTAGAATCTTCAAAAAGCTATGCCACGGAGAGGGAAATACTTGCTCAACACCACTTCCACAAAAGTTTATAGACAAACGAACAGAAATCACCCCTTACTTTCGTTTCACAAAAGACGGACTAAAGGGTGGTATCATAACCCTACAAGATACAGCTATAAAGTTGGAATCAACAACAAACAACGAACTTATAGTAATCTTACAATTTTAGTAAATGAGGATAAAAATATGGGATTTACAGACATTTTAGGTGATATACTTGACCCAGGTGACGTTTTTGGTTCAAAACAAGATTCAAGAATCAAGAGAGCTAATGAAGCCGCTGAAAAAGCTTATAACAACGCACAAGCAATGAGTGATGCGAACAGAAGTTTGTTCAATGACTACTTTGCCAGAGCACAAGAAACGTATGGTAACTTAGCTTCTAAAGTTGGCGATAAAATTGGTGCTCTTGAAGGAATGGAAGCTTATGACCCAGGACAATTCAAATATACTGGTGATGTCAATGATTTCTATAGTAAAGCCGCTAACCAAAGAATAAACGATGCTATGGGTCTCATTAGAGAACAAAGTGATATGTTTAGTTCAGACTATCTAAATGCTTTGACAGCTAAACAGACCGCTATGGCAAGTGAAGAATGGGATAAAGCTTACGATAGATATATGCGTGACAGAAACCAACAACTTCAAGAATTTTCTACAAACGCAAATCTTGGACAGCAAGCTTATAACAACAAATATAATAAGAATAAAGATTTGTTAGGCATTTCTCAAAATGCTCAGGACAATTTGATGAATGCTTATGGTTCAAACATTTCAAATTTGGCAAACCAAAACAATACAGACGCTCAAAACTATGCGAATTGGCAACAGCAAGTTGCTGCTAATGAGAATAGTAGAAAAGGTTTGTTTGGTCGTGTCTTCGGATAATATGGAGGAAAATAAATTATGATTCCTATGTTGCTAATGGCTCTCCAAGCTGCTCAAAAGATTGGACAAGCTCAAAATGAAAATATAAATCAATTCAATGCTCAACAGCGACCAATTGTAAATGGACAACAACAAACAATGGTTCAAAATCCAAAAATGAATTCAATACCATTTACGTCTATCTACAATGCTTTGACAGATGATGACGATGAATGGAAAAAGAATAAAAACACAATAGGTATGTAATATGGCATCAGTCGCACAAACATATAGTACACTAACACAAGATGTTCCAATGGTGGATGACCGCTTGGGCGACTTTTCCACATTGTTCATCCCAGTGTCGCACACAAGTGGACCAGGTAACTGGGGCATATCCGACATTGAATATGTAATACCACAAACCCAAGAAGAACATAATGACCTTTTGAATACTTACTATGCCCAAAGAAAGACCAATCCACAATGGAAAGAAATGGGTGAAGAAGAAGAAAAGAAAGCAAAACACTTCAATTCAAAAGATGGAAAACCAAGAACGGATTTGGGTGCTCAATCTTCTGTTGTTCAAAATATAGCTTATGACCCAGACGATAATAGTGCTTGGCTCCAAATGAATGGTAAGTGGTATCAGTATAGTGCTACCCCAGACCAATTCCAAACTTTCTTGAAAAGTGGTTCATTAGGTAGAGAAATGAATCGTATCAAGAAGGGTGATTCTATGAGCTTGACAAAAATTAGTGGTGGTTTCTCAAACCCAAGACATAGTTCATCATCTAATACTGATTCTTACACGATATCGGGTCTTTTGAGTTCACTTACAAAATAAATACAATGAGGTATAAAATATGGCTATAAACACAAACATTAGTCCAACTGTAAGTGGTGTCTATACACCAAGAGACTTTACACAGCAACTAAATTATATGAGTGAAAATGCTGCTAAAGCATTGAGAAGTGCTGCTGACTTCGCTTTAGACTTACAGAATGAAGCAGTAAAACAAAAACAAAAGAAGTTGATTGAAAAAGAATATAACAGACAGCAAAGTTTGAGAAATCAAATTGAGAGAGACAAAGAGTTGATTGAAAATTTGAAAAAAGAACTTTCTTCTTTGACAAATGAAAATACTGGTTTTTCTTTCAATTTTGTTGGAGGTAATGTATAATGACATTAGAAGAATTGAAAGAAATTATGTATACTGACCCACAAAGATACCAAGCTATAATGCGTTCGGCACAAGCTGGGGGTGCTTTGAGTGGTGGTGCTTTCCAAGGAAGAACAGACCGTGTATATGACCCAGATGTTTTTGACGATAGTGATAACTACCAATATGGTTCATATCTTACACCAAAATTTGCTTCCGAACAAATGAATGGATATAAACCAACAAACAATGGTCGTGGTCCAGCTGCTATGGATTTCAACAACTATGACAATCACCCAGAACAAGAATCATTGAGTGAAGAAGAATGGAATGCTCCAACAGAAGAAGAAATAGCAAAAGCAAAAAGAATTGAAACAATCAAGTCTATGATTGCTGACGCAGAGAAAAGAATTGCTGAAAATACTGCTGCTTTGAGAGATAGCAACTATGAAGATGTAAACAAGCAACTTGGTCAGTTGGAAATGGACAAGATTGGTTTCCGTTTCAATGGACAATCCAAAAACAACGACCCAACTTCTTTCTGGAGATGGAACCAAGCAAGAGTTGATACTAAAGAAGCCAATGATTTGAGAAAAGAAGAAGCAAAAAATAAATTTGCTAATGAAATCTCAAAATGGGAAAACAGAAAGTTCCCACCAAATATGACTGCTGAAGAAGTTTGGCAAGAAATAAAGAACATTGAAAATACTATCCAAGATGGAAAGAACATTGGTGCTAATGTTTCTAGTTTGGAAACAATCCGTCAATCTTTGCTTGGAAGAATTAGTGGTAAGGGTACAACTTCTGCTGAAGATAGAGATGCTAAATTTGAAACTTTCATGACAGGTGTAAACAATGGTCTTTATACTAAAGAAGAAATAGACAACTATGCTAAAGAGCACGAAAACGAACTAACTTATGCTCAAGGTAATAAACTTTATGAAGCTTCTCTCAAAGCTGGCAAGAAAGAAGATGATAAAGCAAAAGCCAATCTTGAAAAGAAAGCAAAAGCACTTTTCCAAAAAGAACATCCAAATGGAAACTGGGATAAATTCTTGCGTAAAGATGAATACAGAAATCGTGTAAGAGGTAAGTAATGGCTAAAACGACAATGACATTTGATGAAGCACAAGAAATAGCAAACAATCCAAATGACTATAGCAAGAAAGATGTAGCTGAAGCAAAGAAGTTTCTTGAGTCTAATACTGGGGCATCAGTTGATATGTCTCTTGAAGAAGCCCAAGAAATAAAAGCTAATCCAAATGACTATAGTCCTAAAGATTTGGCTATGGCTAAAACTGTAATAGCCCAACACAGACCAGCTCCTGGTAAGTGGATTGGTAAATATATCCCAATAAAACCAAATGGTGGTTTCAACTTCAACTGGAAACAAGCCTATAACAAGCCAATCAAAGATGACGAAGATGTCCAAAAACTTGATGATTGGAGAAATTTACAAACTTGGGATGTTGACGATAAAATTGACTTGCGTGATGTGGCTAAAGATATGGGGTTCAAACACCCAGATGAAGGATGGGAAGACTTCCTAAAGAGTGATAGATTCCCAATTTTCCAAGCCTTTTTGAATGATGTAAGAGAAAACCAAGAAAAAAGAGCTGTTGAAAAAATTTGGAGTGGCGAAGAACCTTCACCACAATGGACACCTTTTGGATATAAAGAAGTGCCCGGTTCAAATTTTGCCACAGATTTTATGACACCAGTTGCTAAAGAATATGCTAAAAAGCATTATAAAGATAAAGATGTGAAAACTAATATATTAGCACCTTTAGCTTTTGATGTTGGTATGAATCTTGCTATGATGGGTGGTGGAAAAGCAGCTCAACCTTTTGAAAAAACTATAGCAAAAGAATTTATGGAAAATGCTTCTGCCCCACTTATTTCTTCTGTAGGTAATGAAATCTATAATGAAGAAGACCCAAGTCTTGATAATGTTTTATGGAACACAGCTTTTGGCTATGGAGCAAATAAAGCTGCCCCATTAGCCATAAACAAAGGTGCTTCATTTTTTGCTCGTAGAAATGCGGAACCAAGTGTAAAATCTGTTTACAATAAAGCACAAGAATCTTTGGATGAAGCAGTAAACAATGCTCGTAAAATTGCCGAACACGAAAAGGTTGGTTTGACTAAAGAAAGTGATAATCTTTTCCTTGATAATAAAAAAGAAATCGCATATACTAATGACCCTTATGAAACTAATGTTTGGCAAAAACACGGTTGGAAAACAAAACCTTTAGAAGATATGCCAACAAACAAACCAGTTTTTGATAAAGCTTCTGAAGGGTATGATAATGCTTTGGTTTTTGAAAGAAGTGGAAAACTTGGTGATATAAAAACAAATTCTTCTGCCAAACCAGATAGAACTATAAAAACAAAACTTACACCAAATAAAAATTCTGCCACTTATAACTTAGAAGCCATAGAATACCAACAGTTCAATGATGCTGTAGATAAACTTAGAAGTGGTAATGTAAGTGCTGGTGATTGGAAAGAAAATCCAGAAGCTATGAGAAGAGCAAGTGAATACTTGGGTCTACCAACTTTGGAAAGCCGAAAAAATTGGATGAAGAATCAGTTTGGTTTACTAACAAACTACTTGACCAATGTTCCTGGTTCAACACCAACTTCTCAAAAGAAATTTGGAAGAACTTTGAAAAGTCTAATACCATCAGCGATGTATGATTTTGATAAAAATGAAAAAAAATCAAACTTACAAAAACTAAGACGCATTTATGGTCTATAATAAAAAAGAGAGCTAATCGCTCTCTTTTTCTTTATTTGCTTTTCTTTTTCTTTGTAAATCACGATAATAGTTTGGATGTTTCTTTCGCCATTGTTTTTGAAATTCTCTTTGGTAAGTTGTATAGTCTTCAAGTTGTGAAACTTCAACCCCAGATGTAATCATTTCTTGTCTATGCTCTCTCCACCATTTCTTTGCTGCTTTTCTAAGTTTTTCTTTATCTTCTGGATGTTCAGCAAGCCATTTGCGTCTTGCTTCTCCAATCTTTCTTCTATGCTCTTCTGAAAATTCTCTCATTGAAAATCCTCCTGTAAATCTTTCGTTCGCAAATATATCTCATATTTCTTATCTAATAAACTATCGTCTAATATAGTTTCGTTTGTTGAAAACCCAAATGGTTGAATTTTTCTTCCATATCTATCAGTATCAAATTCGTTCATCATAGAAATGTCATCGTGAAAAAGCTCAAATATAAGTTCGTCTTTTATAAGTTCATCAACTTCACATGGATAACTTTTCACAATCATTAGTTGGTCTTTATATAATAGTTGATAAACGAACATTTCTTTTGGATAACCATTTGATAAATCGTATGTCTTACTTTTGATAATCTTCATAGTTTGTTGCGTGAGTTGGGTAAGTTTTATATGAATTTGGGTTATACAAATCATTTGTGTATAGTTCAGTTTCTGTTGGGTAAGTTCGTGTCTTTGTTTCAAGTTCAGCTATAACTGCTTGTAATCTTTTGATTTCTTGTTTCAATTCTTCAACTTCTTGTTTCATTGTCTTTTCCATTTTATTTTTCTCCTATATGTTACTCAAAAAAGCCTTCAAGTTCGGAATTGTTTTTCTTGATTCTTTCCAATACATCCATTTGGTTCAAATAGCGAATGGCAGAATCTATAATAGTGTGTAATCTAACCAAACGATTTTGTACTTTGGATTGACGATTCTTGGACTTGCTCAAATTCTTTATAGAAGAATAAGCAGCCATAATACGAAGTTCAGCTGTACATTTTGTCATAGAACTTGTCCAAACCTTGTCTTGGTAATGATTTTCAAAGTTTTTCTTTACTTTATCCAAATAGATGGCAAAATCATCACTTTGGTCTTCCCAACGAAGAAAACTTGTTCCTGGGATGGTAGGAAGAATCAAATAGCGAGCAATTTGGGTTGTACGAACTGTATCGTTTGGGTTCAAGAATTTATATTTGTAATATGCCATAATATATGTCTCCATTTTGTTTATTTGTTTTATTTATATAGTATATATAACTTTTATTTTCTGAAATTTGACCCTTTTGGTCTCTTTCTTTATTTATTTATAACAAATATAGTTTATTTTTTGCCATTGTCAACATATTTTTTACATATTTTTTTCTTACAATAAACTTACATTATGCGTTTATGAGCATATAGACCATAAAACCCCGTAGAATGCCGTAGAAATGCCGTTTTATTTCAATGCTATGACCCCATTAGGAAGGGGTAAAAAGCCCAGGAAGGGGTCTAAAACGGCAAATACTGGCGTTTTAGGGGGTTTATAACACCAATTTTGGTAAAAAATATAAATATACCAGTTCATGTAAGAAAAAAATAATCAAAAAATTTTGAAAAATGGGTTGACAAAATATATAAATATACTATATTTGTATATGTGATTGCCCAAAAGGGTAAGAATTTGAAAAATAAAAATTATAAATACTATATAAATATAATGGAGATTGTAAAATGATAATAAGATTTGACATTGAAGCTAAAGAAATAGAAGTGGTCTCTCGTTTTGAAATGAGAGTGAAGAAAGAAAGCAAGATTGTTGATGTTGGAGCCAAAACCCTCCCTATCAACTTGGGTGATGTTTTCAATAAAGCTAATGCTTTTTGTCATAGTAAATTTTGTGACACTTGTTGTATAGATAATAAAGATAGTAATATAATAAATTCTTATAATATATCTAATGGTAATCTATACAATAAATGTCACAAAAATAACTATGGCATAGGGGAACTAAAAGAAAAAGCCAAGGGTGAGTTGGTTGATATCCACTTCTTCCCCATCATGTACAAGAACACCAACGAAAATAAAGAAAAAGCCTATGTGGACTATAATCTTCGTAGTGCTCTCATTTCTATGTTGGAAATGGAACAAGCTCTCCAATGGCTCGTTGGTTATAATGAAAATGTCCAATTCGTGGTTGAAGACCGTGATGTTGAGAAAACTTTATGGTCTGTTGCCAATCGTTTGAGCCATAATGCTTTCATAAAGAAAGAAGCTATAGAAATCGTAATGGGAGTTTATCACAATATAGACGGCAAATATGTGGCAAGCAAGTTCCAAGACTATATGTGGAATGTTGACCATTTCATTGGAAAAGAAAGATTCTTGAAAGACATCACCAACTATGAGAACTATGACAAGTCCAAGTTCGTGGGTGTATATGCTTATGGCGAAAAGAGAACCGATTCTTGGACTTCTGTTCACCATCGCTATGACAATGATTTGTGCTTGTTCGTGGACAATGACACCAAGATGATGCTCAAAAGAATAAAAAATTCTATGACTGGACAGAAATTCCATAGTTTTCTCAAAGAAATCATTGGTGAATGGTTTGACTTGGATGACAAGAAGATTTGGGCAGCTGTAAGACAAAATATGAAAAGAATAGACGATAGTAAGCTTGACCCAATGTATGATGTTGGAGTTTGTACTATGGGTGTAAAAGACTACTTTGAGAAACTTGGCTCACTTTGCTATAGTGGAACTATGGTTGACGAAGATGTTTCACGTGAAACATTGGAAGAAACCCAAGAAAATAGCCAAATTTTTGAAGAAAATACGGCTAAAACCGACCTTTTTGACACTATAGTTGAAAAAACAATAGCTCAAGAAAACCCATATAAAGACTTGGACTTACTAAAAGACTTGGAAGGGCTTGAGGAAGGTTCACAAGAATGGTGGGATGCTTTATCCAAATAAATATACTATAAGAGAGGATGAGATATGAATACAATAGGTTTTGCTCCCCACGTAACAAATAAAGTTCCAGCTTGGCTCCAAAAGTTGGAAAACAATGTAAACTTGTTCAAGAGAATTTTGGAAGATAATAAGACCAAAAAGACCCAATATGGCTATGCTATGGAGTTCATAGAGACGGATAACTATAAAAATCTTACAGACGAAGAAAAGACTATGGTTGATAAAACTGTTGCTTATCTTTGCTCCAAAGATTGGGATAAAGAAATAGAAAAGACCGAACAAGCTCTTATAGACTGTGAAATAAAATATAAAAAGGGTCTTGTAAATTATAAGAAATGGCAGCTTGAAAAAGATTTTATATAAATAAGATATAATCTATCATATCCATAATGACAATCTCCTAAATGAATGAGTCCTATCACCCAAAAGGTGGTAGGATTTTTTTCATTATACATATCATATAAATGATTCAAACAAATGGAGATTGAAAAATGAAAAATATGAAATCAAATAAAACCACAAACACAGCTCTTATCGTTTTCAAACACAACACAAGTGACTACTATGTTGTTGATAAAGAATTGTATGAAAAAACTTTTTATGCTCGTAGAGAAAAATACATAATAGTTTTTGAAGTTGACTATACCACACCAAATAAAAAGTTTTATTTTACACCAGTAAAGAATAAACCATATAATCAAAATGTACAACCACTTTTAGATGAAGTTGGTATCAAATAGGGTGTATAAAAATGAGAAAGAAATACAATGTTTATATGAATGTAATATATGAAACACCTATAGAAGTTGGACAAGTTGAGCCACCATATACATTTGTGTCTATAGCTAAAAGATTGCTTACTGAAGAAAATGATAATGAAGACAAAATCTTTTGGTGCTGGAGATATATGAGAAACCATATAGTAGGTACTGATGTTTCAGCACAAAAGGTTGATGACTTGTTTGGCGAAAGAATAAAAGAAATTATAGTAAACAGAAAGCTCAAAGCTATACAGGAGGATTTTGAATGAAAATTATATCAGTAGCCACTTGGTACAAAAGATTTTCAACCATTGGTGAGTTTCTTGATAACTTTTCCAATGGTTTTTATGAAAAATATCATTTCATTTTGAATATGACAAATGATGACTTTGCTCAGTTTCCAAAACAAGTCTATGACAAATATAAAGACAAAATTGAGTTCAATATAACTGAAATAAACTATGGTTCAACTAATAAACTTTTGCCAATGAAAAAATATAAGAACGACCCTATAATGATTTTGGATGATGATAACTTATATGACGAAGATGTAATAAATGAGTTTTGGGAAAAATACAATCCAAGTTGTATAAATGGCTTAGATGGTAGTGTTGTAAATAGTAAACAGCCTTTTATATTATGGTATAGAATACAAAGAAGTTGTTGCTATAGAACCACAAAAACAAGTCCATATAAAAAAACAACATTATATAAAAATATACTTGAAAATCCAAGAAATGACATTTTATTTTATGGATATGCAGGAGTGATTTTTCCACCTAATATACTAAAACTTGACGATGTTGATATAGACAAAGAATGGACACTTTTCAAACAAGCCGATGACGAATGGATTTTGAAGAGAAGTTTGGAACTTGGTATAAAGAAAAATGCTTTGAAAATAGACAAGTTTATAGTAAAAAAGTGTGTTACTTCAGCTGGTGCTGTATCTTCTTTTGACGATTCATATTATGATAAATGTAAAAAACTTCATGCTTACATTTATCCACTTTGTAAAGATTTTGAAAATGATATGGAACTTATAAAATTTTCTTGTAATACTATAATACCTTGTTCAAAATCTTCTGTAAGAAAAACAAAAGGGAACTGTAAATACACCTACTATGTTGACTTTTGTAAACATTTTGGGTTTGTAAACATTTGGGTCACATATATGCCTGACCATAAACTAAAGAAGATGAATATACTGCTCAAAAAAGAAGAAAATACATTGACAGAATTTTTACAATAAATATCATAAAGAGAGGTTGAAAAATGCTTACAGACAATAATCATTTAGACAAAGAAACAATCAAAAAGACCGGTTCCATTTATACACCACTTGACATTGTTGAGAAAATGATGGCAAAGGTTGAAGACGAGTTTTGGAGCGACCCAACAAAGACATTTTGTGACCCAACTTGTGGAACTGGTGCTATCATTATCCCAATGCTTGACAATCGTGTAAAACACGGTATAGACCCAACAGTTGCTTTGAAAACAATGTATGGTAATGAGTTGCTCAAAGAATCTTACGATATACTTATGGAAAACTTACAAGAATGGGCAGATAAACATAATGTAACAGATACAAGTTGGAAAGAAAATTTTTATAATATGGATTTCTTTGATTTCATCAAGTTAGTGGATGACCCAGACAAAGCTCCATTGGAGGGTTTCTTTGAATGAAAATAGACTGTTTTATTATGAATCCACCATATAATAGTGGTGATGGCGGAGTTGGTAAAAAGAACGAACAACAAAAAAGAGATGCGTTGCTTGGTGGTAAAATAATGAAATCACTTGAAAAACATAGAGTTGTTTGTATATCAAACTATGGTAGCTTATCTTCAGTTTTGACAAAAATAACCCAAATACAAAAACAAAAGTTTCCAAACATTGTTTGCTATACTTTTATTTGGACTATGAATGACAATAAGCAAGTTTTGTTTCCACAAATACATCGTCTAAAACTTATAAAGAAGTCTGACTACTTCTTGTTGAGAATGGGAAATTGTACAGTTTTTCAAATAAGAAAAGAAAATAAAAGTGAAAAGAATAGAAAATACATTGACGTAAAAGACGATACAGAAATGGAAGAAATAAATAAATTCATAAGAGATAACTGGGAACCATATAAAGTTTTTGTTCCTTGTATGAATTGGAGAAGTTGGATTATAGCCAACATATTATACAATAGCAAATGGAGAGATAGGTTTGTAAAATGATAGGATGGATTTTAGCAATAAGTTGTATATTTGGAACTATACTAAATTGTAAGAAAATCAAATGGTGCTTTCTTATATGGTTTGTTTGTAATATAGCTTGGTTTATTTTGGACTTTTCTACACAACAATATGGACGATGCGTTTTAGATACAGTTCAAACTATAACTGCCATTTGGGGCTTTATAGAATGGAGTAAAAATGAAAATTGATTGCTTTATAATGAATCCACCATATAACAATTGTCAGTCTCATAATGGAAAAATTGGCGATAAAATAACTGAAGAAATAAAAAATAAACACCCAATAAAATATATACAAATTCAACCAATAAATTCAAAAATGAAATATAAGACAGCTGAATTTGTTTGTAATCCATTTGGAATCCGTTGGTCTAACATTTTCATATTTGATATGCTTGGGAATATAAACGAATACTTTTCTTTCAATGAAATGCCACTATGGGATAAGAATAGTAAGAAAACACTATGGAATACTGAAAACCCACCGAAAGTTTTTATAACTGAAACCGATGAAGAAACACATAAACGCCGTTTCAAAATAAAAGATAACAAAGAAACAAAAGATTTTATACAATGGATGAATACAGACACAAAAGCACAATTTTTCATAAAATATATAAGAACAACATTGCCATCAAGATACATGTACAATCGTTTATGGGAGATATACAATGAGACTGGACATAGTAATAGCTAACCCACCTTATGGAGCATATCTAAACCCAAACTTTCATAATAGAATTATGAATGAAATAAAACCAAAAGTTTCTCATTGTATAGCAGTAATGCCACTTTCTTCAAAAGTTAGATATAAAACTGCTGAATATGTGGGAAATCCTTTTGGCATAGCTTGGTCTAATATATTTGTTTTTGATTTGAAAGGGAATAAAAATGAATACTATAGTTTTGATAATGCCCCTTTCTTTTCGGAAACCAAAACTGGTTTAGCTATAAAAATGAATGGAAAAGATTTAGGTTTGGGTAGTTTTGCTAATGAAAGAAATAGTATAATACTTTCTAAAAAACAAGAAGCACAAGATTTTTGTGACTGGGTGAATGAAAGAAACAACGAACTTTCTTTGCTCTTTTTCAAACTTGTAGACCGAAGACCCAGTAGACCTTTTTTGAATAAATTATATGAGGTGTATAATGAAAATAGATGTAGTAATAGCTAATCCACCATATAATGTCCGTTCAAATCATATATGTGAAAAAATAGACAATGAAATAAAAGCAAAGAAACCAAGAAGATTTATTTCTGTTCAACCCATTTATAGAACCACCACATATAAAACTGCGGAACAAATACAAAATGTTTTTGATATGAATACAAAAAGCCCAAATTTGTTTATTATGGATATGAATGGAAACATAAACGAATATATGAGTTTGAAGAAAATGCCCTACTGGTCTAAAACTGGACATTTGAGACTATATGCTCGTTGGAATTATAACTTTGACATTATGGACGAAACCACAACAAATTTGAGTTTTGGTAATGTTGGTAAAATAAAAGAGAATTTTCCAAATGATTTTCTTTTATGGCTACAAACAAATGAAACAGCACAATACTTTAGAAAGACATTTTTTCATATAAACACAAAAACACCATGTGTAAACAAATTATGGGAAATATATAATGAGAGAGGTAATAAATGAGCAGTTTAGAACAAGCAATAGAAAATGGAAAAGAGTTGATTGAGTTTTTCAAAGATAAATGGACTAAAGAAGAATATGAAAAACAAGTGAAACTTCAAGAACTTTCCGAATACAATCTTTCGTTGTGGGAGAATGACGATGACAAGAAGAAAACCAAAAACAAATCAAAAGAAAAAGACAACTGACCCAAAGGTTGTCTTTCGTCGTTCAAAAGAGTGGCACACTTTTCGTGAGAAAAAGAGAAAAGAACAAAAGATAGACCCAATAACTGGTTCACCACTTACAAAACAGTTCAATCTTCATCACCTTGATTTAGACCCAAAACATTATACAGACATAGAAAAAGAAGAAAACTTCATTGGACTAAATTCAACTTCCCACGAGGTAATACACTACTTTTTTGGAGATGGAAAAACAAGAAAAGACTGGCGTAAAAGAATAAAGAAAGTTGTTGAAATTTTAGAGCTAATGGAGGAACTAAATGAAGTTCATAAAAGATGAAACAGCTGCGAAAGCTTTAGCCAAACTTATAACTTGGATAATAGAAACAAAATACTATAAAAACCACGACATAAGCGAATGCCACTTTCTTGTGAGAGAGTTTGCTTTCAAATACAACCAAAATCCCGCCAAAGTGAATAGCCAAATTCACTTTTCTTTACAAAAATTGAATATAAAATACAAGAGATATAACCAATCATCCCATTCAACCAATGAAAAATATGAAAATTGGCTAAATAAATATAGCCCAAAAAACTTATAAATACCAATAGATAACCTAAAATAGGGAGAAAAAATGAAAGAAGAATTTGATATACAAGCCCTAATAGACGATTTCACTGAATTTGAGAAACGCTCTTACGCAAGATTCAAAGACCTATACGAACAAATCAAAGATGATAGAAAGTTTATAGCTGGTGCTCAAACAGACCAACTTGATAATACTTTGATTGGTGATGAAGTTCCAAACTGTAAATTGAATGTTGTCCAAAATGCTATAAGAACAGTTGTAAATTCGTATCTTCCATATCAGTATAAATGGCAATATGATAACCAAGATTTGAATACACTTTCAAATCAGTTTTTATCTGATGTTGACAATTATACGGCTTCTGTAGAAGCTTTATCAAATGCTGTTGGAACTGCTTTGGGTGTAATCGTTTTCTCAACCGAAGAAGACATTGACGGCTCAATCAAACCAATTATGTACAGTATACCTGACGTAACAAATGTTAGACTTGACCCAGATGCCACAAAGCTAAACTTTGCTGACGCAAATAAAGCTGCTATCGTTGAGTTGAAATCAAAAGAATGGATTGAAAACAATTATGGTCTTGATGTTCATAATGTGGAAAAACCACTTATAAACATTTCCGAAAAATATGATTCCAAGAAACAAATTCCATTGGTAACATATTATGTAAAAGAAGACAATCAAGTTGTTGTTTACAAATTAGTAAATGATACTTTATTAGAAGAACCAATAGTCTTACCATATAGCTATATCCCAGTTGTTCCAGTATTTGGAGAACAATCTTGGACAGAAGATAACAAAATGACTTGGACTGGTATCACTACACAAATGAGAGCAATTCAAAGACTTATAAACTATAGCTATAGACAGCTTTTGATTCGTTGTGCTACCGTTCCCAAAAACACATGGGTAGGGGGTTCACTTGCTACCCAGGGTTTTGAAGATAAATGGAGAAATTCTTACAAAACTTTGAGTGGATACTTACCATATAATGAATATGACCATAAGACTGGACAGAAATTAGACCCACCACAAAGACTTTCAAATGAAATTCAATTTGGTGATGTTTCACAGTTGATGCAGAATGCTTTGGGTTTGACCAATACAATCATTGGTATCCCAGCAACTGGTTTGGAAACAGATGTTGAAAAGACTGCAACAGAAGTTTTGGCAAACCAAAAGACTTTCAACAACAATGTAAGAAACTATCTTTATCACTTGAAATTCTCTATGCAGTTGCTTGGTATGATTTTCGCTGAAGAAACCCTACATCAACCATTGTATGGCAAAATCAAAGTGAAAGTTGTTGAAGGACCTGATGGTGCTATGGAAAAACAAGAAGCAAGAGTTCAACTTCAATCTTATGCTAATCTTGTTACTACAGACGAAGAAAAACAGAAATTGCTTATGGCTCAATGTGCTGTTGAAGATGACAATTCTTATATTAGAAACTTTGCTCAATCTCTACAACCAGCTCCAACACAAGCCGAACTTCAATCACAACAGATGGTAGAACAAGCTAATACTGAAATCAAGACAAGAGACCAGCAAATTATGGAACTTCAAAAACAAATTGCTGAATTGAAACAACAACAGCAAATTCAAGCTTATAGTCTTGAGAGAGAAATGCTTTTGGCAAGACAGAAATTTGAGCAGGAAAAAGAAATGAAAATTCTTGAAGCAAGACTTGACAAGAATGACCCTGTTGAAATTATGAAAGATGATGCTGAAATCACAAAAGCAAATCTTGATGTTCAAAAAGCTGCTGTTGAATTGAGAAAAGAACAAATTGCTACAGCTAGAGGTATCGTATAATGACATATATCCCTTTTATCTCACAAGATGATTTGGTTTTAGATAACCAACAGAAAAGACTGGTTGGTGGTAAGATTGAGGTTTTAGACCCAATCTCCAACAACCCAGTTGACATTTTCGTTTATGATGGTTCAAATGACAACTATGTTGTTGCCACTAATCCAATCTATCTTGATGTCAATTCAAGACCAGAACACACTTACTTTTCAACACAATTAGTCTTGTGCCGTTTATACAAATACATTGGAAACTTCTCCGACCCAATGGTTGATGATGACACAAATAACTGGGAATTTGTTCGTGAATGGAATGGTTCGTTCCACGAAAATGAGCAAAAGAATGACACTATAGTTTATGGTTTTAGTTCAATACAAGACGCAAATCCCGACCTTGGCTCAATCACGGTTGTTGGATACTGGAATAACTATGACTGTGAAGCAAGAACTTATGTTTGGGATGCCAACTGCGTTCAGACACCTGACAATGGCTATATCGTAAAAGCAAATGGCATTGACACTGGTCGTTGGATTTTGAAATTTGATGGTGAATGGCTCCCGTCAACATATTATGGTGTATATCCTGGACGCACAGCAAATATAAATGCTTTATTATCTTATGTTTCTACTGTTGGTACAGCTCAAGTTCCAACAGCTCCTGGTGTATATTTACAAAAGGGTGTATATAACAATCTTACTTCAAACCTAACTACAAGCAAGAAAGTCTTGTTGGATGCTGACACGCAGTTCCCAAAACTAAACTTCTTGTTCACAGTTCAAGATGTAAATGTAATAGGAAACGCAACTCATTATATTTGTGATTTCAAATTTGCTCCATATCAGTACACCGGTAGTAATACAGTTGCTCATAGCTCTTGGTTTAGAACCATTGACGCTTTCATTGGTTGTGCAGCACAAAATTTGATTTGGGATAGAACAGACTTTTTCACAAATAAACAGATAACTGGAAACCAAGCTTTATATAAACAAAAGCTCACTTTCTATAAGTCTTGGGACTATACTTATGCTGCTAATGCTTATGTAAACATAAACGATTGTGAAATTGAAGGACAAAACATCTTCCGTTTCACTAATGACTATATAAACTTCCAAAATGAAACTATCAAACTTGAATGGTTCGTAAAACCAACAAACCATTTGGACGATGCTTCCTATGATTTTGGTGCAGTTCCAACACACCACATTGGTTTGTCTTTCAAAGAAATTAGTGGAACAAACATTGTTTCTTTGGACAATTTTGAAGAAACTGAATATGGTTCACAAGTCTATAAGAGAATTATGGAAGACTATAACCAAACTTCCATTGACTTCCAAAATAGACCAGTTCCTGGGTTCAACAATACAAAGTTTAGTGAAATCCATAATGCTTTGATGACAGATGCTTCTTATGGCTATATCACTAATACAAAACAAACACTTGCTTTGTATAATGTAAAATCACATCCAAAAGCAACTTTCAAACCAGCATCTGTTTACAATTCCTACACAGAACCAAACCAAACTATAAATCCTGCTCAATATGGATTTTATGATGGTTGTGATGTTCGTTTCATAAACTATACATCTTCTATGTCTTTGAGACCACTTCAAAAACTTGGTGTGGTTCATATCGTGGATTCCACAGTTGAGTTCACAAAAGACATTGACACATTTGAAACCCAACTTGTTGCTGAAGGTTCCACAATCAAGGGTGAAATAAACTTTGTTTCAACTGGATACTATAACTATGACAAGGGTAAAAAGACGGAATTGTTCAATGTTTGTTTGGATACAACCCCAGCAACCGCAAACAACTACTTCTGTAATGAGTTCGTTGCCAAGTCTTGTGATATATTTGTTCCATTGAAACACTATCCATATTTGGAAAATGGAAACTACTACTTCAATACAGAATATATCCAAAACAGATTCTGGACAAATGCTAAAATCATTTATACACAGAATGAAGGTTCATATAACAATACAGCAAATGCCATTGAAAATGTAATACCAAAAATTTACTTTGATAGCAACTGTTTCAACCAAACAGACCCTTATGGAATCTATATGCCATATTATACTGTAAACAATCACGGTAGTGGTAGTAAATACTTGATAGCACAAAATCCATATAGTGCTACTGGATATCAATGCTACTATCATGGCAATACTGGAAATTGCCCAGCTGAATGGCTTACAGACATAACATATAATGGTAATGGTAACTATGCTATAGACCCAACTTTTGGTGTAACACAAATATATAAAAATCCACAAACAAGATGTTGGAGACTATATGGTAACAGTTGGTTGTCTCAAAGACGAGGAAATGTTGAATATGGTGCTTGTGGAAACTACAATGGACAACATCCTGAACATGCCATAAATGTTGTAGACCGTGGATACTTGGAAATTGAAAATGCTTATGGTATGGATGGTGGATATGGTATATCTTCTGTAATACAATATAGAAATGACGCTTGCTATCCAGACCCAACTTATGGTGATGCTTTTGACAACAGATACGCAATCAACCACACTGCTGGCGATGGTTTCTTTGAAGATGACCAATGGTACTATATGTTGATGGCTCCAAATGCTACAAAATATAAACCAACACCATATATGAAACGATAAATATAACGAGGTAAATAAATGATTCAAGCTTTATGGTCTCTTGACCAACAATTCCAAAATAAGAATGGGTCTATACTTACACATGGTAAAATCTATGTTTATTATAGTGGTCGTACAGCTCTTGCTACGACTTATAATGACGAAGATGGAACTGTTGTAAACCCAAACCCAATCATATTAGATAACAATGGACGAGCAGCTTGTTTTGCCTCGTCTATGTACGCATATACAGTTGTTGTTTGTGATGCTTATGGAAAAGAACTTTTCTCTTATGATATAACTTTACACGATGCTGTTGAAACAGCTGAAAAAGTCTTTGTAATAGGAACAGATGGCACAGTTCAAGTTGATACAACTACTTTGCCAAATGGTGTACAGTATGACTTGTCTGTAAATACTGACATTATAGCAACAAATGAATTGGTTGAAAATGTTTCTGCCAATATACAAGACCAACTTGACAATAAGAAAGATTTACAAGAAGAAAAGTCTTATAGTGGTTCACAAACTAAAACTATCACAAACATTTCACAAGACGAAAATGGTGTGATAACCGTAACATATGATGACATTGACTTGCCACCAGAAGTTCCAAATGTTGAAATCACATCACCAAATGGAACTATAGATGTTCAGTCTTCAACTGATGTACAGACCAATACAAAGACATTTACAATAGATGTAAATAAAGGCGATGTTGACTACTATATCGGTTCAAAGTCTACTGTTGAAGTTGGAACTACTAACTATAACATCACATCTAATCTTGTAAGAGCAGCTGGTAATCTTGACATAACAAGTCCTGGTAAAGGTCTTTATCTTGTATGTGTAAATGCTAATGTTCGTCCAGCTGGTATAAAGAATGAACAGCACGAAATTTGGATTAGTGTCGGTCCTAACAATACTTACACAATGATGCACAGTCTTGATTGGACTAATCCACAAGATACAGACATTAGTTGTGCTTCTATAGCAAAGATAAATGGTAATGAACCAATTAGCATTTATTTGGCTTATGGTTCAACTCCAACAGTTGGAGTTGATTTGACTGTTGGTAATGTATCAGTCTATCGTCTTGATGCCATTGTTGGACAAGGTGGTGGCGGTGGTGGAACCACTTATACAGCTGGTGATGCCATTGACCTAACTAATGATGAAATCTCCGTCAAATATGGTAAGGGTCTAACTGTAAATGGTTCAAATGAGCTTGAAGTGAAAGCCGGTAATGGTCTAACATTTGATGAAGATACATTGGAAATTGAAATTGACAGTGAAGTTACTGATGTAGTTGAGACTGTTGAAAAATTGAAGTCTGACCTTGACACACAGTTGACTGTAAACTTTGATATGCCAAATGTTGACAATGTATATGACTTTGCTGACCCAACAGTTATAGGTAATCTTTCCAATGGTGCAGTAATGCTTTGTCAAGCTTTCACAGTTCCTATCAACCACGACATTCGTGTAGATGATGGTGAGACTGAGAATCCAACTTTGATTGGTATTTACGCAAAACAAGCTTTCACTGGAAAGAAAATTATGCTTGCTTTGTATGTCTATGACTTTGATACTGGATATACTGACTATGTTGGTGATACAGGTCCTGTTGAAGTTACACATGGTAGAAATGAGTTCCCATTAGTTCACATCAACCCTAATATAACTGAGTTGAAATCTTCTTGTGTGTACTATGCTACATTGTATCTACCTTCTAATGCTCACAGCAATGGTCTATATCTTGCTGGTTGTCCATCATATAGTAATGCTTCTTATATAAACGCAACACCAAGATTTACTGTTGGAGTTGAGAACATTGTAAACCCTAATACAAACCAAGAAATTGACATGTCAAATGCTGTTACTGGTAGACTTGACTTCAATGATGGTAATAACAACTACTACATTGGACCTTGGTCTGACAACTATAATGAAAGACCTTCTATACCAAGATTCTTTATGCAGATTCGTAATGGTGAAGTTGAAGAACCTATCGTAGTTGAGCCATTTACTGACATTGGAACATATACATTGAAGAATACAGATAGTATATCTTCTGTTTTTGGTAGTTCAGTAAATGTAAATACTTCCACTTATGGTGCTATGTTTATGGAAGTTACGCCAGCTCAAGATGTGGATGTTACTGGTTGGATATGCTATGACAACTATGCTACTGATGAAAGACAATGGTATGGTAATGTTTTTGATTCCAACTTTGAAAACCAACTTTCAGCACAATCAAACGGAACATTGCTTGAGCTTGGTGAAACCACTACTGGCTCTGGAATATACGGACACGAATTTAGACGTAGTTCAGCTCTTCATTTGACTGCTAATACTACTTATAGATTCTTGGTTGGTATCCCTCGTACTGATAATGATTTGTTGGTACAATATAATACACCAACAAACCAAAAGACTTTACATTTATTTGCTAGTGGCTATAATGTATCTCAATGGGTTACATATAGTAGAGCTAACAATGTTCAGGGTATAAATTTTGTAATCAAAGACGCTAATCACGAATGGAGAATTTAGAAATGGCAAAGCAAAATAAAGTCGCAGTAAATTTAGCTCAAGATTTCACTGATACAGAAAAAGCTCAAGCAAGAGCTAACATTGGTGCAGGAACTAGTAATACTTCTATCGTTCATGATAGTAATACACTACCACCAGTTATAACAAGTGTAAATCAAATGACTATCTTCAATGATGGTAGAACAAGATTTGACAACAATTATAATGGTGTGATTCCAACTGAACCAGGACAATCCGAAGCTGGAAATGTATTAGTTGCCAATTATGCTGGCTCTCCTGCAAAGGGAACTGGTGTATGGACGAATATACATGAAGTTGGAATTCGTGAAGTTCCAAATGCTACTTCTTCTGAAGTTGGGAAAGCATTAGTTGTTGATAGTAATGGAAATCCAAGCTGGGATAACATTAGTGGCTCTTCAATTTCTATGTCTTCTTTCAAGACTACAAAGACCATCAATATCCCAAGTGGTAATAGTTCAATGATGACTGACACATATAAAGTCTTTGATTTACCTGCAAAAACGGCTGTAAATATGACTTTATTTGTTAGTGATATGGACAGAAATAACTTAGACATGATGGGTATTTCAATTTGGTGTGGTGGTAATGTTATAGCAACAAATGGATTTACACGAGGTACTTATACAATGATATCTCATGCTATCCCTGTATGCTACTATAATGACACAAATTCACCCATTGAAATAAAGATTGGCTTCAATGGAACATTTGCCCAGCAAGCACTTGAAATATACATGATGGGATTCACTATAACGCAAGGAACATAGCCGAGGGAATACAACAATGAATGAAATAGTTTCTTACATTGTTTCTGCTATACCAAGTGGAGCACTACCAATAGTGGTGCTTCTTCTTGGGTTTGCTTATCTTTATTTCAAGTTTGGAAAAGTTGAAAAAGATAGAGAGAAAACAAAAACACAAAGAGACCAAGATTCCGAATCTATACATGACCAGCTTTTGAGACATGAGTTCAAAATCTCGGAATTGTCGGGAATAGTAAACTTACATAAAGACAAACTTGATTCTATAGATAAACAACTTGGAATAGTAAATCAAGAATTGGTAAAACTAAATGTTCAAGTGGAACACTTAGCAACTGCTTTAGAAAAACAAAATGAAATTATGATGAGACAAATAAAAAATATGGAGTAAACAATGGCAAATAATCCAACAAAATCTTCTTCTAAAAATTCTTCGTCTTCTAAAAGCGAAAAAGAACAAAATAGTAAATTCAAACCATATAGCTTTGATGATTTCAATAAAGACTTCGTTGAATTTGGTAAAGAATGGATACCAGGTTATAAAACTTACATTGGTGCGATTTCCGACCCAAATTATACATTAGCTCAAGCTGGTGAAGATTTATCAAGAGACTTCGTACCATTTTATAATCTTTATAGAAATGGTGATGATAGTCCAGCAGACTATGCTCTTGAAGCATTTTTACTTGGTTCACCTTATGCGAGAAAATTTGCTAAAAAGTTTAGTGAGTTTTCCAATAAAGCAAAGAAATATATCGTTGGTGATAGACCAAAGAATGTTAGTACAATAAATGTTACTGGCAATAACTTTAGTGCTAAAGCTCCAACATCTATGAATACAGACTTATATGAGTTTTCACCTGAAGAATTGGCAGAAACAAATTATAATCTTGGTAGTTTCTTTGACGAAAGAGCTAAAGTTCGTAATGAAGCAGCAGACGATGCTAGAAAACTTTATAATATGGAAAAAGACTTGGATGTTATAAATCAAAAAGCTAAAATGCTTGATGATTTTGAAAAAGCAACAGATGGCAAATACCAAGTTATGGTTGACCCAACTGGTAACAGATACTATACTATGATGGATGAAACCCCATATAGAATTTATGGTGAAGAAGTTGTACCTTATGACCCTCGTTTGGGTGAAGCTAAACTTACACCAATGTCAAGAGATGAAATGGACGAGTTTATCTTCAATAAAGATACCAAACATTTGGAACCAAACCCAGCTTATGACCCAAGAATGTTGAGACCAGAACTTGAAGAAAGATATAATGAAGCTGTTGCTAAATTCAATAAAAGAGTGAAAGACAATAGCCATTTATATGACATTGACTTCTATAAAAATGGTTCAAGAATCTCTAAACTTTTGGAACAGTTGCTTGATGAATAGTTTTTATTTGCTCAGTTCAAACAATGACAATAAACTATGGCAAAAATATGACAAGTTTTGGGAACTAACAAAACCAATAAAAACTTATATAACTGACGAATATAACGAAATCTTTGTCATAACATTGTATAAGGGCTTTAGGACAGATGGTCTTTCTGTTCCTAAAGTTTTCCAATGGTTTTTGCCACAATGGGATAATAAGAACCCAACCTATAATCTTGCTCGGAATTATACACGATGCTCTTTATACACGAAAAGGGTTTGACTTGCTTTCAAGAGAAGAATGTGATTCAGTTTTGCGTGGACTAATGAGAGATAGTGGTATTTCTCGTTTCAAAGCTGGATGTGCGGATAAAGCCGTTGAATGGTTTGCTGGTGGTGAAGACCATTGGGGCAATGATGACTTTGACAATTTTGACCTAATCTCTATGGCATAGTTCATTTTTGTGACATTTAGTGTATAGATATCATTAGATAATATAATATAATATACTAATATATCTAATGGTAATCTATACAATAAGTGTCACAAAATCACTATGGCTATGGAAAATGTAATAAATATATAAGAAAAATGATGGGAACGCACCCTCGTTTTTGTAAGAAAAATGTAAGTTTTGCGTAATGAGAGAGAAATATGATAAAGAAAAAAGAAACTATACAGAAACCAATAGAAAAACCAGTTGAAACACCAACTGATGAAAAGCTTACTGTTTTGAAAACAATCTTGGAACAAAACAAGATAATGATTGAGTTGCTTGAAAAGATTGTTGAAAGAATAGGAGGATAATATGGGAACTGGAATAAATGGTTATAATCTCCAAAGAAATTGTGCTTTGAGACAAAAGCAAATGAGATATATTTTGGAAAATATGAGTGAGCCAAACTTTTCTATGATTGAGTCCAATGAAACATTGAATGGAACTTTCAATTTAGAAGACCACGACACATTGAATACAGCTGGTATAACTTGGCGAATTTTGAATAGCCAAGGTTTTGGTAATGGGGAACATAAATCCAATACACCACCATCTTGGGGTTCAGTCGCAAACTTTATGGCTTCAATCCAAGACTATCTTCCAAGCAATTTGAGAACGAAACAAAACCCATATCGTTTATGGTCTCATTGGTCTTTTCAAAAAAATGACACACAAGTTATAGCTGACGAAACACAAGAACTTCTCAATGATATGTGTGATTGGCTTGAAAATATGAAGAAAAAGATTGAAGACCATGTTTCAGCAAGATACTTTAGAGAGGGAAAACCACAATACATTGAAGTCTTGAAAAGACGATATAAAGACGAATGGAGTGAAAGAACAGAACAATCAGTTGATGCTAATGTCAATACTGACACAGAATTGAATGTAATCATATCGGACGCATAATGGAAGTTGAATATAAACTTGTAGAACATCAAAAGAAATTCTTTTTATCAAACAAACCCACAGTTGTTTTGAATTGTGGACGTTCGTCTGGTAAATCGTACATTGCTTCTTTGATAGCTGCTTTGAGACTAAAAGAGGGTAAACGAATTTTCGTTTGGGCCCAGGACTATGGAGCACTTTCCGAAAACTTGTTCGTTGAAATTATGAAACGATTGGACGAAATGGGAATAAGATATAAACATAATGCCAATGTTCATAAAATCACTTGTGGAAAGACTGGCGTAATATATGGTTTTTCTTATGAAAATGTTGAAAAGTGTCGTGGTTTTACTGAAATAGAAATAGCAATTTGTGATGAGATTGCTATGGCACCAGCTGACTTTTTATCCATTATGACTTTCTGTATGCGTGGTAAAAACATAAAACCAAAGATTTATGCTTTGACTACACCAAGAATGAATAGTTGGTGGAACCAGTATATAAAGAAAGCTGACCCTTCTAAAATAGAAATTATACACGCAACTATGAAAACTTTACTTGAAAAAGACATCATCACACAAGAAACAGTTGACCTAATCAAGTCCACTTGTATAGACGATAAAATGTATAGACAAGAAATGCTTGGTGAAATAGTTGATGATAGTGATGCTGGAACTATCTTTAGTATGGACTTACTTACAACTGCTTCACAAAAATGTTTCAATGATGTGGATGGATACTGCATTGGAATAGACTGTAGTGGTCTTGGAAAAGATAGTAATGTAATCATAGTAAGAAACCAATCAAAGATTTTGGAAATTATAGAACGAACAACTATAAGTGAAAATGAAATGGCTCATCTTGTAAAATCCATAGTTGATACAAGAGGGGAAGATAAACTTTCTCATATTTGTATAGACGAAGCTTTTGGACTTGGTTTGAATGAAAGATTGAGAGAACTTGACTTATATCCAACATTGGTTCCATTTGCTGGTACACCAACCAATAAAGCATTTGCGAACAATAGAGCTGAAATGTATATGAATTTGAAAAAGGGTATAGAAACAAATGGATTGGGTGGTATAAATGAAGAGTTGTTTAGAGAACTACAAGCAACAAAATATATCCTAAACAATGCCAATAAAATACAACTAATCCCAAAAGAAGAAATCAAGCTAAACATTGGTCGTTCACCAGACTTGGCTGACGCATTAGCTTTGACTTACTATAAACCTATAATCCCAGAAGAAACTTGGACAGCAAGAGTTCAAAGACAAAGAAGATTTTGTCAATAAATTTTTATTATAAATAAATATGTACACAATAAAACGAATTGGGCGTCTTCCCAATAAAAAGAGAGGAATAAAATGGCTGAAATAAACCAAGAAAATATGAATGTTG
>Ga0247611_10002414_pt1 | contig 30181 bp, 18 predicted proteins | sample 177DNAGHGhighgp2_FD_192422 | JGI IMG/M metagenome (GOLD analysis project Ga0247611, IMG submission 192422) | Sheep rumen microbial communities from Palmerston North, Manawatu-Wanganui, New Zealand - 1770 DNA GHGhigh gp2 | ecosystem: Host-associated > Mammals > Digestive system > Stomach > Rumen... | reverse complement strand
CGAGTAAGGTTAAGGGCATAGACATTAGCCTTGACATACTGAGCTGTAAGAGATGTATTCTCAGAGATTTCGAAAGAATAGGTCTTGTCGGTTGACACTATCTCGCCAGCCTCATCAGCCCATCCCTGGAAGTGGTAGCCGAAGTTCTCTGTAGCAGATGCAGTGATGAGTGTACCCTCGTCAAACTCAGCTCCGGCAGGATTGGTAGAAATCTTACCAGCGCCACTCATGCCAGAGGTAACCTGCAGGGTGTATGAAGGCACAGGCTCAACAGTACCCTCAGCATCGCCGTAGAGCACTATATTGCCAAAGCCATACTCCTTGGTAGAGGCGAGGCTATAAACCTTGATTCTAACTTTGAGTCCCTCGCTGTCAACAGTGACATCATCAACGTCATACTTGAGTGCGGAGAACAATCCGCCATTGCCATAGTCAGGAAGGATGCCGGAAGCCAGTGTGACAACACCTGATGCTGTCTCCACCTCCACGTCAATCTTTCCGCCACCAGTACCCCAACGGCTTGCCTCAAATGAGAGAGAGTCCAGCTGGAATGTGATACCCTTCTTAGGCTTAACGACGAATGTCAACGCATCGTCATTGTTTACAGCGCTATTGTTGTTAGTAGGCTTATAGAGAGTCTGTTTTGAGGCACCTGCAGAGCGCGCGGCAGAGACATTGAGAGTACCAATGCTCATCTCAGCCACGCTGAACACACCGTCCTTGCTTGCGACTGCAGCGGTAGCATCGCTGGTACCCTGGCCGAGAGGCCATTTGAGTGTAAAGTTCTTATCACTTACAGATATAGGAGCAGCAGCTACGACAGCGTTCACCTTAACATAGTCGAGGTTCCAGTTTGAAGCCAATTCGTTAGCTGCGATAAGGCGCACGATGACCTTCTCCTTGTTGTTGGCAGAGATTGTCACCTTGTTATTCTTATAGAGCCACCAGTTACCCATAGTGGTAAAGGTGCCAGCGTCAGCCCATGTCTCGCCTCCGTCGGTAGAGACAACAGCCTCGATACCTGCCTCTGCATTACTGCCGTATGCCACGGCGAAATCGAGAGTCACATCCTTATAGCCCTTGGTAGGGAACTGTACCTCATAGTACACATTGTGCTGAGAGGCATCGGTATAGTCAGTGATATTGTTAGCTGTGCTGTTAACGATACGCAGTACCTTGTTGTTATAGCCAGTGCAAAGCTGCCAGTAGCTACCCTCTGACAATGCGGTAAGCTGATAGTTATCAGCAGAACCCATCTGAGAGTCTGGTGCTATCTGTGGTGCAGCTGTTGAGAAATATGTAGCAGATATGTCTGTACTGTTCTCAAAGTTCCAGTCTGCCAGTGTCACGGCAGTACCCTCAGGCAGCGGTGCGTCCTCATAGAGGGCAACAACATTGACATCACCATTTACGGTAACGACGTAAGAAGGGTCTGTAGAGAGCAGTTCGTTGTCAGTGTTATACCATCCGGCGAAAGCATAGCCGAGATTGGCGTTAGCGCTAAGGGTTACCTCTGTACCTGCCTCATATTCCGGGAGAGACGGGGTAGATGTGACATAGCCAGCGCCGTCAGGTGTCACTGTTGTGCTTACCTTATATGTCTCAGCAAACGAAGTAGCCGGCTCGCCGTTTATCACGAGGTGCTCAAGGTTCCAGTTGCTGCTGAGACCATTGCCGAAGATAAGGCGGACTATCACCTTCTCCTTGTTAGGAGCAGGGATGTTGAGAGTATCAGTATTATAGAGCCACCAGTTACCCAGGGTTGTATATGTCTCGCCTGCTGACCATGTCACGCCGCCATCAACAGATGTGACAGCGGTAAGAGTGGCCGCAGCATTATTGCCGTAGGCACATGCCATACCGAGGGTGATGTTCTTGTAACCCGTGGTAGGGAATGTCACCTCATAGTAGTTCTTGTGTTTGGTTGGATCAGTGAGGTCGTCGATATCGTTGGCCTCTGTGTCATTGACGATGCGGAACACTTGATTGTTCCAGCCGTTGCACAATGCCCAGGTGCGGCTACTGTTACCGCTGATGGTGTAGTCGGTAGCAGAGCCTACGCTCTCATTAGCCACAATGACAGGCGCTCCTGCACTGAACCACTTAGAGCCAGACTCGGCATAAGCATCCGAGTTAGGCGTGTAAACGTTGTCTTCCACGGTGTAGCCCGTGTCGAACGTCCACTTAGCCAACTGCACCGCATCGTCGGCCTGCACCGTGAGGGGCAGCAGACCTACAAGCATGATGAGCAGGCTTGTGAGAAATGATTGTTTGGTTTGCATGATTTTTGTGTTAAATTTATTAATTAATAATTAAGAATTAAGATTAGTAGATCACCTTCTTGACCGTACCGTCACTCATGCGGACAATGTTCACTCCCTGCTGCGGAGCGTCATAACGTCGGCCGTCTATGGCGCAATACTCCGCCTTGCCCTCGCTGGCAGTAGTGGTCAGCGTGATGCCCGTGGTCTCCGCATCCACTGCCATGCCACTGATGGTGACATCGCTCAGGCAGAGAGTCTTGTCGTCAGCCTGAGAGTTATACCAAGGATATACGCGTACGAGGAGCTGCTCGCCATTCTTTACTGTAAGCACAGGCTGCGCCTGTATAAGCACAGGATTGTTGGCTGTCATGTTCTTACCCTCGAAGATAGTGGTGCGGGTTACGAAATTGTCTGTAGAATAGTACACATGGGCGCACATGCCATTACCGCCGGCACCACAAAGGAAGAGTGAGATATTGTTAATCTTAAGGTCGTTGCCCTCGTTGGGCTTTACGCCGAACTCTATGTAGCGGTCAGGATTATCATCTATCTCATTGGCCGGCCAGCGGTAAACGGTAACCGTGGCATCGTTCTTTACGGTCTCCGTAGGATTGTTCACAAGGTTGCGCTGCATCTTTCGCGTGGCATCATAGCCGGTACCGTCAGGCCATACCGTATTCTTGTTTGGATTGGCATATCTCTGCAGCAACATACCCTTATATGTCTCCGGGATGATATTGGCCGGACCGGTCAGCACACAGTCATCATTGCTCTCCAAGCGCCAGTAGGCTTTAACCTCCGCACCTCCCTCAAGCACCACTGCCGTGGCGGTGACGGGTATCTCAATACTCTTGTCACCCTGTGACACGGTCACCTTGCTGCAGAAGTCGCCGTCACTGGTCAGCGTGACACGTGCATAGAAGGTCTTGATAAGAGTGGAAGAGGTGTAGTCAACGGTCAATTCTGTGTTCCATTCCGTCTTATCGAAAGACACCTCTATTCCCTCACCGGCAGAGATAGTAACGGTTCCCGCCTCAGGAGAGAGGCCGAAGCCGTTGACGGTAAACTCCTTGGTGAGCGTCTGTCCCTTGTATGCCTCGCCCATATCGCCGGTGGCAGGAGAGACGGAGAGGTCTGTAGGCAACACTATATCATCCGCGAGTATGCCCTGCGCCTTCATCAGACGGGCGCACTCACGCGCTACGAGCAGCGCGCCGGTGGTGTTGAAGTGGGTTGAGCCTTGTCCGTCAAACAGCTGTGCCTCGCACTTTGCCTGTGTGCCGTAACTCTCATAAAGTTCCTTCGTGGCTGTAGTGAGGTCAATGAAATACACGTCTTTCTCCTCTGCCAGCTTCTGTGAGTGGTAGGCATAGTCCATGGTGTGGTCGTCAGCAGGCACACTCTGTTTCTCCAATATACCTGTGGAGGTGAGCACACTGAACGAATCGCCCAAGTCGTGCCGGCCGTTGCGCCTAATGGTGCTGCCAGTGAAATAGCTGCGGCAAACGGGTGAGCATATAATAGGAATAGCACCAAGTGCCTTTGCCTCGTCAACAATCTTGCCCAGCCACTCCTTATATGTGGTGGAGGGGATGGTGCCGCGTGTCTCGGTCCACGTCTGGCCGATGCTTTGGTAGTAGGCCTGCAGTTGCTCGCCGTCCATGCCCGAGTTTTTCTCATCATTGTGGCCGAAGGTGATAATGACATAGTCACCTGCCTCCACATTGTTCTTCGCCGTCTGCCAGAGTTCGTTGTAGCCTCCGCGCGAGTCGCGTCCGCCCTTGGCATAGTTCACGGATGTCCATCCGTTGGTGAGGAAGTTACCGAAATACATTCCCCATCCACGCGTAACCGTGGCAGACTCGTCGTAGGGTGCCATGGTGGAGTCGCCAAGCGTGTGTACTTTCTTGGCACTGCCAAGCACACTGACGACGATGGTCAAGAGGAAAAGAATTGTTTTTTTCATCATTATTTACTTTTTCACGTATTACTTTTATTGTTTCTATGGCTGCAAAATTACATTTTCTTTTTGTTCACCTGGGGGCAAGAAACACGTTTTTGTGGGGTAAAAAAATAATTTCAATGGGGTATTTTTTTGTCAAGCCGTACGGGGAGAGCACCTCTGAAAACCCTTTACTGCACTGTGATGACAGGGGATTATAAATTATACGACCACAGATTACACAGATGGACACTGATTTTTCTTGAACAACGGATTAAGACGGATTACACGGATTGCACTGATTATTTTTTTACAGGAATTACCAGAAATTGACCATGAATTAATCAGGAATTATAATTTTGGAAAATATTATTAATGAAAAATTCTTTCTGTAGATTATAATTTCAAAATAATTCTTCTTAATAATTAGTGTAATCAGTTTAATTAGTTTTAATCCGTTGTTCTCAAAAAAATCCATGTAATCTGTGCTATCTGTGGTCGTTCCATTCGTTTTCGTCATCGTTTACTAAATAAAAATCTGTGTAAATCTGTGTTATCTGTGGGAGTATAGTATAATCCCTGTAATCCTCGTAATCTGTGGTCGTATAATTCGTCTTCGTTACATTATAACAAAAAAGCTGTCACCTCACAGTAGTGAGGTGACAGCTTGTATTAGTGGTGACGAGTTGTGTCACTTAGTTGTCATCCGGGTCAGGTAAGGTCACCCGACTGTTTCTTCGTACGGTACTCTGTAGGCGACATACCAACCGCCGCCTTGAAGCACTTAGAGAAGTACTTAGGGTCAGAGAAGCCACAGCCGTAGGCTATCTCGTTGACTCCGCGCATGGTGGTGGCGAGCAACTGACATGCACGTTTGATACGCGCTTCTTTAAGGAAGTCGGCTGGCGTGACACCCAGGAGTTGCTTCATCTTACGATTGAGCGATGAGCGTGAGGTGGCGGTGGCACTCGCCATCTCGTCCACACCTATATTACTGTCGCCCATGTTCTCCTCAATAAACTCCATAAGACGCTGCATGAAAGCATCATCCTCCTCATTGACGATAGGAGTAGGCTCTACATGATGTTGTTCCTCCGCTGAGTTTTCCTGCTGCTGACTTCTGTTGAGCAGTTCCAAATATGCCTGCAGGTTCTCCTCACGCTGACGCTTCAGCTTCTTTATATGCCTGTAGGTGTAGTTTATTGCCCCAAGGATGCCTATGATAACCAGCAGGTAAAGGATATATGCCCATATAGTCTCCCAGAACATAGGCTTCACTATGATGACAAGTGTGCGCACGTTATTCACCCACATGCCATCGGCATTTGTGGAGCGTATCTCCAGGGTGTATGTGCCCGGAGAGATATTGTAAAGCGTGAGGGTATGGTTGGCGGTAGGGTCAGACCACTCCTCCTCTGTGTCCCTCTGCCACCAGTGTCTCTGCTCAGTCAGACGGGTGATGTAACGTATTGTCTTATTGCAAGCATAGTCTATCGCCGCATAACCTATAGTGACATCACGCTCTGACGACGAGAGGTACAGGGTATCATGAAGCTCGGCCGAGTAATCTATTGGAGTATTAGGTTTGTCGAATGATGTCAGGACAATACGAGGGACGTATGGCTGCTGGTGGAACACCTTCTCTGATGCAATAGCCACACCGTCCTCTAACGTCAGCAGCCAGCGACCGTCTCTCAACAACATCGGCTCAGCATCGGAGAAGCGTGAATTAATCGCAAAGAACGTGGTGTTGTAGTTCTCAATGGCATTCATATCAGCGTTGATACGTGTAATCTGATTGTTACACTGCACCAATATCTCGTCGCCTATCTCTGTCATTGCCAATGCCGCGTCGGAGCCCATGCCGTTTTCCGTACTGAAATGAGCGAATTCATATTCCTTTGACGTGAGATCCTTGGTGAGGAGCATATTGACACCTCCGCTCTCCGTAGAGATAAAGATGCGGCCCTTACGGTCTGTAAGCATATCCATGACAGCGCTGCAAGAGAGTGAGGAAGAACGATGAGACTCCCTCTGATGCAGTGTGAATGTCACCTTGCGCGGGTCTCCGTCTATTCCGTTGATGAACAGCAGTCCCTCGGTGGTGGTGGCGAGCATCATGCCATTACCTACCGACATCAAGCGGCGCATAAAGAGATTGGTGGCCGGATATGAAGCAAAGGTGTTCTCCCTGTTAAGGAAATGCAGTTGCTCGGCTTCGGCAGCGGGGTTGACCAGAAGATTTATTCCCCCACCCTGCGTACCTATCCACAGTCTGCCTTTCTTATCCTCATGAAATGTATATATATCGGTGCAGTTGAGTGTCTTGCCAGCCTTTATCTCAGCGGCGGTACCCTTAGTGAAATGCTCCACTGAGAACACACCGTCGGCGGTCTCGCGGAGGCGGTACAAGCCGTCGGGCTTTGTGCCTATCCATAATATACCGTTCTTCTGCTGAAAGAACGAGTAAGTAGGAGCGAATGTAGTAAGCTCTTTATGAAGACGACCGTCGCGGCCGAGATAACCGATAAAATTGGCCATACTGTCAAGTACCACAACCACGTTGGCATCACGTGTACCTACCCAAATGCGCTTCTTATTGTCACGGAACAAGCCACGCACTGTACTGCGGGGCACACAGTCAAGATATCGGCTGTTGACCAACTGCTGTGACACACATGAAACGCCGAAGCGCTCCATAAACCAATGGTTCTTCTGGAAGTCTTGCATATACATACGCACTCCAGTGAATGTATGGTCGCCAAACTGATAGTTGCGTGTATCCCTATACATCGCAGCGTCGGCATTGAGACGTGCCATAAAGCGCTCTGCAAGGACAGAGTCAACAGGCTCAAACCTATAGGTGGAGAGGTTGAAGCGCCATACATCGTCGCCGTTGGCACAGTATATATTGCCGTCCTCGCCCAAGAGTATGTTACGAATTCTGTCGCTGGTGATTTCATTACCATCACCAGGACGCGACTTGAAGACAACGAAGTCGTAACCGTCAAAACGATTCAGACCATTCCACGTGGAGAACCACATGAAACCCTGTTTGTCTTGCAGCATCTTGGTGACGTGCCACTGGGTCATACCGTTCATGTCATCATAATGCTGATACTTGTAAATATAATCAGATGACATAGCCGTCTCCGCGACTGCAAACAGGATGTAAAGCATCAATATGCGCAGTTTGTCAGGAAAAGCGATTATAGGTTTTAGTCTTTCCATTATTCTCACTTCTTATTGTTTAGTTATCCGTATATCTTATCTATCTACTCAACTTTCGCAAGCGCCAGTTGAGAGGTTCTCAGGTTGTCAGGTCTTAGGTTATCAGGCAAGGACAAAGCCGCTGAGTATTCTGCCACACTTCACCACCGTACCGTCAGCAGCAGGCGGCAGCTGTTCCCTGCGGGCTGAGAAGAAGCGCTCGTCTGTATATGTATCGACATCAGACACTGTTATGTTACATGCCTCTAAGCCGCTGTTGAGCAACTGCTCACGGTTTATAGCCTTCAGGTCTATATGTGGCTTGCGTTTCATAATGACATACTGGTCCATTTTGAAGCCCGCCTCTGTAAAACAGTCAACGACCTCCTGACCTACCTCAAAGCTGTCCTGGCTGATACCTGGTCCTATAGCAGCCACGCACTGAGAGGGCACCGTACCATAGGTGTCAGCCATAACCGCCAGCGTCTTCTCTACTATCCGTGCCACAGTGCCACGCCACCCTGCATGGATGGCGGCGGCAGCATGATGTGCTGCATCATATACCAGGACCGGGATGCAGTCGGCGGTGCTTATGCCCATAGCCACTCCACACTGGTCAGATATCACGGCGTCTATGCCCTCAAGGCGTGCCTTGCACTCAGACACGGAGAGAGAGAGCATCTGAGAGTCAATGACGGCTATGCGGTCGGTATGCGTCTGATGCGGATATACCAACCGGCTCGCATGAACAGGCAGACAGCCCAAGAGGCGTGTCTCGTCACGTCCTATGGTGCGGTCTGTAGTAAATGATGTGATGTTTTCTCCTAAATTATAATATATCATAGTACCTTACTGCCAATGTCATGCTCTTTCAACAGGTGGGTTCTATTAATTCCCACCTACATTAAGCCTCACCCGGCATCATACATACTCGAAGTCCTCAAGGTCCTCTATCTCGTCCCCGTCTTCGTATTCGTCTTCGTTTCCGCCTTCGTCTTCGTTTATTATTCCTATCTCCTCATCGGCAAGGCGATCCTCTGCATACACCTCTGCAGCGAGGTATGACATATCCTTGTCACGGTGTACGAGGGTATCCTCGGCGATGACACCCTTTATCTTGTTTGACTCACTGTTGAGTTCCTCCCACAGTATGTCTTTCAGTTCGTCCAAGCCCATACCCGTAACGGCTGAGATGAACACCACCTGCAGGTCTTGAGGCAAATCGTGGCGGAGCATCTCCATGAGCTCGTCATCAAGCAGGTCACACTTGGTGACAGCGAGTACGCGGTGCTTCTGCAGCATCTCAGGGTTAAACTGTGCCAACTCGTTAAGAAGCAGCTCATACTCTTTCTTTATATCATCGGTATCGCCTGGCACCATAAAGAGTAACAAAGAGTTACGCTCTATGTGACGCAGGAAACGCAGTCCGAGTCCCTTACCCTCTGCTGCTCCCTCTATTATACCCGGTATGTCGGCCATGACAAATGACTGATGGTCGCGATAGCTGACGATGCCGAGCGATGGCTCCAGCGTAGTGAAGGGGTAGTTGGCTATTTTTGGTTTGGCAGCGGAGAGTGATGACAGCAGTGTGGACTTACCAGCATTAGGCAGTCCCACCAAACCGACATCAGCAAGGAGCTTCAGCTCCATGATAACGGTCATCTCCTGCATAGGTTCGCCAGGCTGTGCAAAGCGCGGTGCCTGGTTTGTTGACGTACGGAACTGGAAGTTGCCCAAACCGCCACGGCCGCCCTTGAGCAGTACTACCTCCTGACCATCCTCCATGACATCGCAGACGAACTTACCCGTCTCGGCATTATACACCACTGTACCGCACGGCACATCCACATATACATCCTTGCCGTCGGTGCCGTGGCACTTGTCCTTGCCGCCGTTACCGCCATGCTCAGCGAAGATATGGCGCTGATAACGCAGATGCAGTAGTGTCCAGTAATTGTGATTGCCACGCAAGATGATACTGCCGCCCTTGCCGCCGTCGCCACCGTCAGGACCGCCGTTGGGATTATATTTTATATGCTTGAGGTGCATACTGCCCTTGCCGCCCTTACCAGAGCGGCACTGTATCTTTACATAATCAACGAAGTTGCTTTCCATTTTCTCACTAAGGGGATATAATTTGCAAAAATACAAATAAGTTCTTACATATCAAAGTATTCAAGGGAGAAAAATAACTCTTTATATGGTGATTTTCATTCTGTTTTACTGATTTAGCACCTATAATATAACATTTTGCCGTCAATATTCATAAAAGACACTTTTTTTATTAACTTTGTTTTCTGAGGACATATTGACATGAAGCTCTCTGTATTTCTGAAATACCTTGTGGCCAGTGTACTGAGCATGGCGGCGGTAAGACTGGCTAATATGGCTGACGCGGCATTGGTGGCATACGTGAGCCGTTTCATCATATACACAGACATGACATACTTGCAGGAAACAGCAAGACTGACTATGGAGAGAAGTACGGCTTCAACGAGATAGAGACGATTGACGACTACAGACGTCATGTATCTATGACCATGACTGACGCTTACCATAATCTTATTAATCTGCAGATAGGCATAGGTGAGTTTGGTATTCTGACTTCAGATAAAATTCTGTATTACTCGGAGTCTGAGTCGGGACTGGTACCTTTTACCGAGAAATTACGCTGCACGTCAGTTTGTAATGGATGAACTGAATACGGTGGACAGGACTTTACATTGGAATAATGGTGCAGTGTTCCTTCCTGAGACGGTACTTGCAACAAGCAAGGGCGATGACACGGACTTGTTTATACTCAATACGGACAACTGTTTCTATGAGTTTTTCCGTACCGGCGTAGATGAGGTAAGCGAGCCGCTGCTACTGAGCGAGCTTGAGGAAGGTGCTTCATACTGCCTTATAATTACCAACGATGCCGGCATATATCGTCTATACACAGACTTCCAGATAACTGTGAGGAAGATAAAATATGATGTTGTAGAGATTACTTGTTCTAACTGACGCTCATTGACGACCATAGCTGGACGGTGCCTCATGGATGTCTGAGATTCTATCTGATTGATTTGACTCGCTTTTGCAACACGTTATTACAGTGTGCTCTGCGGGCATTGAGCACAGCGCCGCCCTACCCTACATGATAGTGTCTATTGTGTGATGAGGTTCTTGACACACATGGGGGTGTGGCTTATTACGCATTTATCAGTTTTCGGCTGGCATCAATACGCAGGAAAATGAACAATAACAATGTGAATCCCCATAACGAAGAACCTCCATAGCTGAAGAACGGTAACGGAATACCAATGACCGGAGTCAAGCCTAATACCATTCCTATATTGATAAACAGATGGAACAAGAATATGCTGACTACACAGTAACCGTAAACACGGCCAAACGGACTCGTCTGGCGCTCAGCAAGGTGTATGAGTCGTAGTATCAAGAATAAGAATACTATCAAGACTGCGGCTGAACCGACAAATCCCTCTTCCTCTCCGACAGTACAGAAGATGAAGTCGGTCTCCTGCTCTGGCACGAACTTCAATTTTGTTTGCGTACCGTTAAGGAAGCCTTTGCCCCATACTCCGCCTGAACCGATCGCTATCTCACTCTGATGTACGTTATAACCTGCACCAGCAAGGTCTTCCTCTAATCCCAAAAGGACATTGATACGTACACGCTGGTGCGGTTCCATAACATTGTTCAGAACATAAGATGCAGAGAAGAAGAATATTACCGACATTATAGCGAAAAGGGTAATAAAAAAATACTCCCTCTTATTGGCATATATCCATAAACCGACGAGATAAGACACCATCAGGAATGTCAATACGCACTGCACCCATAAGATATCAAAAGGTATGATGAAACGTGAGAACAGCAGAGCAAGGATAGTGACTCCGAACGAGGTGAGTATTATATTGCGGGCTTCTTTTCTTGCCTTACAGTACACCAGTACCAGCACTGACGTAAAGAATTGTATCAGCAATAGCACTACGAACGGACCTACATGCGTAGGGGTTCCCCATAATAATGGCTCTGCAAAACGTATTCCTATCACGAAGTAAGATACCATTGCTATACCCGTAAACAGGAAGCTGCCGGTCATACCCTCACGATACAGCATCAGGAAGAATGAGGCATACACCAAAGCTGAACCCGTTTCCTTCTGCATTACAATAAGTATCATAGGGAGTAATATCATGCCTATGACCTTAGCGAGGTCCTGCCAACGCTCTATACTAAACCTGTACCCCGACATGAACTTGGCTATGGCTAAAGCCGTGGCAAACTTAGCGAACTCCGCCGGTTGAAGGCGCAACGGTCCCATTACTATCCATGAGCGTGAACCTTTTATCTCATGCGGATTGAATATCGTAGCAAATAGCAACAACAGCAATACCACATATATAGCGAAGGCAAAGGTTTCATATAGCTTATTATCTATAAGCAACAGACACGTTGCAAGCAATAAACTGGTGAATATCCACACTATCTGCATACCTGAACGGGTGTCGAGCGAGAATAGGTCTGCTTCCTCAAAAGAATAGGTGGCTCCGCACACACTAATCCAACCAAATGCCAACAATATCACATAGGCGATTATAGTGTACCAATCTATACAACTTATAACTGAGTCCTGACGTTTCATTGCTTATACAAAAAAAACTCTGTAAAGCATTTCTTGTGCAAAATACTTAACAGAGTCTTTTCCTAATATCTTTCTATATTACGTTTGTATTATTCTTTTACTTCTTAATCGTCTTCAATGCCTTCAGAGCAGTCTCATCCTCTGGATCTATATTAAGGATTCTGTTCCACCATACACGAGCTGTCTTAAGATCATGACGCGTAAAGTATGCTACAGATGCAAGATAGCGACAAGCCTCTATCTCCATGCTCTTTAACTGGTCTGTCTGTTCCTCTCTTGAAACACAATAGTCATACAACTTCTGATAATATGGCTCCGCCAGACACTGGGTATTCTCTGGATCAAAGTATGAATAAGTCCAACGGGCATGTGTGTAAAGCACATAATGCAGATTCTCCCAGTTTGGATATTCTGTCTCCAACTGATCATATACCTTGAACATCTGGTTAATGACAGAGAGTTTCTCATCGCCCTGCAAGCCATCCTGCCATTCACGGTAGATAGTGGAATACTGATAAAGCATATAAGCCTTGTCTGATGACGGATATTTATCCATGAATATACGATACAGTTCCAAAGCCTCCTTGTAACGATGCTCACCCTTCAAGGCTTCTACACGACGGTTAAGAGTCTGACGTATCTGACCATCCATCTGAGGTACGAAGTAGTCGGTACAACTTGGAATCTTGGCGTATGTCTCAAAGGCCTCGTCAACACGTGACAATCCAAGGTAACATGAACCTAATGAGTAATAGTCCACAGAGTTAACTGAGTCCTTTGCATCCTCAAACCATATCTTTCCGTGCTCTAAAGCCTCTGCATACATATTCTGACGTGTGGCACTCCAGAAATAAAGTCTGTCAAAACCCTTGTTTTGTGGGAAACGATTACAGCCTACAAGACACAGTTCCATACACTTCATATCGTCCTGGCTCCAATAACAGTTCTGTACGAACTGAATAAGCTGGTTCATCGTCAGCGTATTAGGATCGACATTTGCCATAGCGGCGGCTGCCTCGGCATCATTACCCTGCTTATTGTAGAGCATGGCAATCTCAATATCTACGTTGTAGTCTGGTACTGCCAAGCGAAGTTCCTCTAATTTCTCCTTAGCCTTGTCCATATCCTTACGAGACATCACCGTAGCATACTTAACGTATGGTATAGGATTAAGAGAGTCAACAGCTATAGCCTTGTCAAACCACAGACAAGCAGAGTCAACATCCCACTCGCCATACATATCACCTTTCAATATATATGCTGGTGAGAAGCTTTCATCAATATTAAAAGCCTTGTCAAGATATCTGCGTGTCTTCTCACGCTCATTATTACGGAAATAAGCACGAGCAATGGCAGTCTGCATATCAGCATCCTCTTTGAAACGTGCTGACAATTCATTTGCTATAGTATCAGCCTGTGTAGAGTACTTATGCAACACAACAGCCAAAGCTGCCTGTACAGCATCTGCCTCCTTTGACATCTTCTGAGCACCTACAACCTTCTTCGCTTTTGAAGACTTCTTCTTTGATGCCTTTTTTGATTCGCTCGCCTCCTCCGCATCAGTACCTGCGTTGTCAGTTACGGCGGCATTGTCAGAATTTACAGTAGCATCCGAAGTGACTGACGCTTCTGTATTCTCTGACGTTGCTGACGCCTCTACATTCTCAGTTGTAGGCTCATCGTCAGTCCTTTGCACCATAGAGGCCTTAACGGTGTAAATACACAGTGTAAACAAAAGGACTGCTGCTATATATAATCTATTAAATGTCATACCAACGACTTTAATCTTACTTGTTATGCTTTTCTATTATCTCTTCTTATGCTGCTTTGCAATACGCTTAGCATACTTAGCATTGTACTTCTCCACAGCGCGTAACTGACGACTCTTGTAACGAGCATCATGACGCTCGTGAATAGCCTTAACGACCTTAGGATCACGACGAAGCTTACCAATCTTGTACTGTACACCTATGTTAAGTGACTCATACAAGTGCAGACGGTCTGTGATAGATATGGTGTTGAAACCGCGGATATCATACATCTCATTCTGCGCGATGAAATACACCTCAGGGTTAAAGAATACAGAAATGCCCTTCTTGCCAATTGGATAAGCTAACTTGAATCCGCCGTTAACACCAAAATACCAATTCTTCTCCTCTCCAAATTCAATTGCTACATTCTTACCACCTGGTGCGACAGGCTCAGAACTTGCAACAGTGTTCTTCTGCGAACCCAACCACATAACAGCAGGACCGACATACGCATGCAACTCAAACTTACGCTTATTCATACGACCTGCACACAAGTTCATAAGGTTTGCCTCAATATCAAGAGCACCAAACAAGGTATTCCTGTTAACCTTGACAAGACCATTATGACCTTCTGACCACATCATACCATCCTCACGTATATAGTGAGCATAATATGGCATCAGTTCGTTTCTGCTGGTGTTCATCAAGTTAACACTACCACGGATGCCAAGATATGTGTTGAAGGTATAGTCAAACCAACCTTGCGCTGTCCACTCGAAATCACCTGCACCCCAATCGCTATAACGACGAGACAACATAGGAATACCTGCTGCGATACCCACACGTACACCCTTGTTTACTTTATAGGTATAATGCTGTACCTCATCCATCTCCTCTACAGGACGATAGTGCGGACTGCGTATCATTACAGTAAGACCAAGGTTCACTGCCACATGGTTCATGTCACGAAGACGCTCGTCCTGAGTGTACACATTGTGAGAGTATCGTGGCTCAATGAAGACCTGAAGGTCTGGGTTGATATATCCATATATATGAGCACCGAAGCTGTAAGACTCTGTACCTACGCGATACTTCTCAACGAATGTACGCTTGTACTTTGACAAGGTACCATAGCCCATACCAAAGAACACATAACCACCAAACGGCTGGTTCCAGCTAAATGACTTGTAGAAGAAACCTAACGGATTGAACAATGCCTCCGCACGGATACCCATATAGTGAGTATTAAAGGTCTCTGTCATATCACCATAAGGATAGGCATCCCATCCCTGTCCCTCATAGTCAATCTGCTGACGCTTAGCTATCTGAGTAAAACCAGAGAAACGGAAACCTAATACTGGTGACCACCATTTACCGATACTTATTGTTGTAGTATGTCCTGTGGCAGACTTAGGTGTGTACTCTTTTAATGTAGTCTTCTCACTCCAGTTAAGACCGCCAGAGAACTCCACGAACCATGGACGACGCCACAACTCATTTGTCTCATATGTCTCCTCTGGGAATTTCTCCAGACGAGAGAGCATAAACTTAACACGAGCAGCCTTTGAGAGATTGTCATTCAGACTAAACTCATATGTAAGGTTTGCACCATAGAAAAGGTCAAAGCCACGCCAGTTACGTAAGTATTCATAATCCATCTGAGGACCACCAATACCTATGTACGGCTCCACATTCAAATAAGCATGAGGTCCTGTGAATATTTTCAACTGGACACCAGTATGAGCCTCCGGCGCAAACTTCTTTCTGCCCGTGCCACTGAAGAAAGTATAGTTAGCACCTATACCTACCAACGACTGGACATCAAGCCAACGTGAAGAGTTATAACCCTCAAAGTGAGTGGTTATATCATGCATGTAATCCAAACGGCCTGACAAACGAGCCATACGGAGACCACGCTGATAGTTATAACCCCAACCAGCACCCAGACTGATACGCAAGCTGTTTAGCTTGTCAAGTCTTGTGCCAACCTGCCCCATGACCTGAACGACATTCAACTTCGGAGCATTCTCTGCCTGAGGTAAAACCTGCTCGTAGCCTGCAGACACGCCGTAATACAAATTCTGCAATATGCCCTTGTAGAATTGATAGCCCTTTGGCTTATAAAAGTCTCTGACACTATAATCCAAAGCATTCACTGCATTTGTACCGCGAGCAAGATTCTTACGTGACATCTTAATAGTGTCACGCATTGCCTGAATGTCTTCCTCATCAAGTGTATCCAAAGGATCTATTGCTTTCAAAGAAGCAGGATCCAAAGGATTTACCGCAGGAACAGCCTTCAGCGGATTATTACTCTGCAGTCCTAACAGCAAAGCTGTCAGTGCGACCAAAACAATTTTTTTATTCATCGTTTTACTTAGATTCAGCATTTTCTGTAGCATTATCACTTCCCTCTGCATCTGTAGATGCCTGATCAGCGCCTTCAGCTACTTCTTCTTCATCATCATCACCACTTATCTCAATAACGTCATCAGATGCACCTCCCACATCATTCTTCAATGTTACAAGGTTGTTGAATATCTCATGATAACGTTCTTTCTTCTTCTTGCTATACTTGAACTTCTCACGCAACTTATCACTTACCTGACCATCGGCAAGGTAAAGCCACTTGTATGATGGCTCCAGCTCAAAGCTGTGGTTAAAGAATGCGAGATAGTTTGGAACATAGTCTGGCTTCTTAGGCTCACCAAGACGCTGCTCTTCCAAATCAGCCTCCAACATACCACGGAGATACCACTTCTTCGGATTCTCATCATCCATGGCTGCTACAAGTTCCTGACACACTGAATTTGGCACATTAAGTATCTCACGAGCCTCGGTGTATATCACAGCCTTATTATCAGGAGCACAACTGATGACATAGTTCATAGCATCAAGTACTTCCTGCTCCTCTGCTGGTGGCAACTGATGGGTAGCATATTTCACAAAGCCCTCCTTGAACTTAATATACTTCTTCAAGCGCTCCACCTTCGGATCATTATCGTTGGCAAACCAATAGTTACAATAACTCAAAGCACTATCACGCTCCTCCATCTGGAAGTAAGTTATGATTTGGTTTATCAACACCTCACGACGGTTCTTCTGAGCACGCTCACTCTTTTCACGAGTTGACAACGCACGCAAACGACTGTTAATGAACGGAGCCAACACCTTGGCATCTGGCTTACCCTGACGTGAGTTCAACATCGCCATCTTGTTCGCAACATACATAGAGAATTTGATATTCTCATAACCTGCAGTCCTTGTAACATGATTATAGGCAATCATTGTAAGTGTATCAAGCTCTGCAGAATCTGTTATTACAGTATAAAGGTTGTAGTAGTCACCATCAGAGAAGTCCTTACCCTTACCCTGCAACAGGTCATGCTTACGTATCTTATATGCCTCCAATGCCTCGTCAGCATCCATTACATGCTCACGCTCATAACGATATGTCACACGCATTCTTCGCTGACTTACAAGTACTGGTTCAATAACCGTCTCAAAGCCCTCTAATGACATTATTGCGGCATCACCACCATAACCGTTCGCTCCCATGTTCTGACGTATCTGCTCCGCATGTCCTGGATAACCATTCTCCTCAACCTGCTTAGCTACATCTTCCCATGTATATACTCTTGGCAAACCTGTATGGAAGGCTACATCTACCTTACCCAAATAGTTGCGCACTTTCTGTACAGCCACCTTCGTACGTTCTGCAGCAAGACGACGGTTTGACTCCAAACCACCCTCAGGAGAAGCAGAGGCCTCTACCTTCACCTCCATCAACTGGTCACCATAAGATCGTAACTCCGTCACCAAATCACTTAACATCTTCTCATTGATAGAGTCGTTTATCAACTCTGACTTACCAACGATAAAACGTAAGCGTAAATCCTGATTCTTGGTATCATAGTTACTCTCTGCCATTACCTGGAACTCATCTACATCCATATCAGCAGCAGCGACACCAAGGTCTATAAACTTAAATATATTCTTTCCATTACAAGAACCTGTGGCAGCAGACTGATGGAAATAGTCATTGTTAAACTCTGCCAAAACGACCTCATACGGAATCTTATATGTCTTTCTACGATTAGGCTTAGCATATACCAATGTCGTATCTACATATATCTTCTCCTCATCATATATAAGTTTCGGACTGTAACAGTATGCTACATTGTCGTACTTCATATAGTTGAAGCGCATACGCTTATCCTGCAACTTATGATATTCGTAACCCTCCATTACGACACCAGGGATATAGTCCACTGTATCCTCAGTCTGGCAATCCACTGACATCGGCTGGATAACGAGACGTGCCTTGCTATTTCCATACTGCTTTGGCAAATCCACATGTATGCGGAAATACATATTCTTACCATCGTCAATAGGAGGAGCTGCTACGATATTAATAGTATCCTTATTAACACCGAATACATCCACGTTCTCTATTCGCTGAGAACCTTTGTCCATAGTGCTCTTGAAAGAGAACTCATACTCTGTCTGTCCCTCAACGAGAGGTATTACCTGGAAACGAGCATCTTCAATAGTAAGCTCATCCTCTGGGTCATAGGTTGACACCAAAATAGCCATATCAGGATATGCGTGTACCCTAAAGTCTCCATTACCCTTTGAGTTTCTGAACTTCACTTTATTCTTTGTCAGAGCATCATCCCACGCAGTCAAAACAATATTACCTCCGTCACCACGCTGTAATACAATTGCCTCCTCAAGCGCCTTCTGAACCGTAGAAGCCTTATTTGAAGTCTTAAACAATGCATACTGCACTGTACGATAGGTCTTCTGTCCAGAGGTCTCAAAACTGATGTGTATATTTGCATCCAAAGCATCACCCTGCGCAAAAGACATCAATGTACCACAGACGAACAATAAAGATGTCAATACTATGTATGATAAATTACGTCTCATCCTAAACCTTATCTCTAACAAATAATTACTTTATAATATAAGAAATAGATATACCCATCTTTATTGGGCAAAGCATTGTCGCACTTGAGTTGGTAGGTATCTCACCATAATGATTGCTATATGAGTCTCCCTCCTTGTCTATGAAGTTATTATCAGCATAGTTGGTACCTATCATATAATTTCGCTCGTCACGTCCGACGAAACCTAAACTGGTATGGAAATCTATCAAAAGTCGTCTGGTGACTGGCCACACATATCCATACGACAGGCCAGCACCCATAGCATGACCATGATATCTCTTAGAATATGCCTCTATGTCATATTTCGTCAGAATACCAACTGCTCCGATATAGTGATGGAACAACGGACGACCGCCGAAGTACAGTCTCCATTCTGGCTGGAAAGCAATCATCTTCCAGTTTTTACCCATTATCTTGTTACCCCAAAATCCATCAACAGCCAACGAAGAACGCTTATTCAACACTAACTCGAATCCAAACGCAGGAGCTCTCATAGCATCAAGCATCGCATTCGTATTAACGGATATAATCTGGGCAGAGCCTTTGGCAAAAGACAATGACGTTATAATGATTATAAGCAGTAACTTTTTCATTTCTACTTTTAGTCTTTACTTTATTCGTTATTCTTTTTAATCTTTCCAGATTAATGTTTCACCCTTCTTTGCTCTCTGAAGCATCTCAGCCGTAATCTTCGTGCTGATCTTTATAGGCAGCTCAGTTTTTCCACCCCATTTCCATCCGGCTTCCTCCTTACGGATGATACCAGACTCTTTTATAGACTTGCTGATATTGCACAAAGCCTGCAAAACAATATCATTACCATTCCACTTACAAGGAATTATCAGCTGTATGACACCTGGCCCATTTGTTGACGTAGTAAGCAAAGTGTCAGGACCATAAGACACATTCATAAATCCAAGTGTCCTGCTCAACTTTACAGTTTTATTTGCAGCGTTGTCTGCTGCATCCAGACGCAGGCGGAACGGAAGCTTACAAGTATTCTCTGTGTCATAAATCTGATAATAGAAGTTCAAACGCTCAGGCACTCCAGAGATACAGGCATAACCAGTTGTTACTACGAAGTCACTGAGTTCTTCTGCTTTCTGAATCTCTACACTGACAGTGTAATTACGAAGCGACTGCACAGGCTGCATGACAATTGTCTTATGTGTGCCTATTTTTAATGTGTCATGAGCTATTCCCGCAGTTGACAGACCATTGGCAATTCTTATAAAAGGAGCATTCTCCCCGTTAACGTTCTGATAAACATTTTTGTCTGTCCACCCCCACCATGGAGTCTGTTGCTCTCCATAGAACTCACCAGAGTATGTACCAGTGAGATACTCAAACCAAGCATCTTTCATGTTATCATAACTTGGGTACTTCAACGCTTTCAGCACAGCAGTCTCATCAATAACACAATCCCCAGGATTAGTACGCTGTACCACTGCAACAGTGCGGAACACTCCAGCACCGAAAGAGAAATGAGAAGCTGTATAAGGGGCACCACCATGTGTCCATGTCACCTTGTCTCCATTCAGATTATAGTCAGCCCAATTATCCGCCTCTTCACCGAATGTTGAGCGTTCTCCATTAGGCGAGGCACTGATACCAGCCGGACTCTCAACATAAATCCTGCCATCCTGTTTCTGTATCTTAAGGTGCTTCAAATTCTTACCTTTACCACCCGAAGTCTCATAGGTATATATATGGAGGAAATCCGTGCCGCCCATCGCCTCAAAGAGATTGGAGAGGTCATAAGTGAAGTAAGTGGAGTCAACCAGCACAGAGCCGTAATTGTCAATTATATCCTCCTCGGTACAAGAACCAAGAGAGAGAGCCATAGGCAGAGAGCAAGCCGTCAACGCCGCTAACTGTAATATTTTGTTATGCTTCATTATCATCCTCCTTTCTGGTAATGTTTACCTGTGCCTGTTCCTGTTCGGTAGCACTTTCATCCTTTACCTCCTCAGCAGGTGCTTCAGCCTCTTTCTTTTTAGACTTCTTACTCTTCTTTTCCTTCTTAGCCTTACCCGGCTCTATCTCAAAGAGTGCCTCACCCTGCTGTTCTGACTCAGCCTTAAGTGTCTCTATTTCTTTCCTTGTCTGCTCTATCTGCTGAGCCTTCTCCTCTGCAGTACGCACAGCGAGTACAGAATCGTACACCTGACGGAAATCCATATATACGACATTATAGATAGAGTCAGCTATATATTTCTGCAATGCACGAGTCTCCGCATCTGAATAGAGAGAATCCATAACCGAGCGGTACTGCACATCTGCGTCATAGCGCCAGCGATATCTCTTCTGGATAGGATACTGACCAAAACGATAAACGAAAGACACATGAATATCTTTCAGCACTGGATAAGGATTAAACTTCCATTTCTCAGCTTTCTCAGTTACACCATATGCATTATTCTGCTGGTCAACATCATACTTATCAGTCTTATGCATACAGAAACCAGCACTGACACCGCAATCAAGATCAAGAGAGTTTCCATCAGAGAACTGATACAGAGGCTTCTCAAAACCCCATGTAAAACCAGCCTGGATAGCTTGACCCTGACGTCCGGTAATAGCATCCTTCAACAAGAAAGAATACTTAGTATACGCCGCATATCCGCCACGATAGAACACCCATGTAGGATGGCTTGGCAACATGGCACGAGCAGACAATATCTTCTCATACCACATACGATGGTGACGGAATATACCCGTTGGTGTAGCCTGTCTCTCACGCCAATAGCCGCGTCCCTCAAGAGACACCTCAAATATATTAAACACTACCGGCATCACAAAAGTGTTCTTCATAGCAGGACGATAACGTACACCTGCCATAAATGACCAACGGTTATAGTTACGCGCCTTAACATCAAACTCCACAGCAAGGTTCGGTATACACAACACCCAGTCTACAGCGTTAGTGTGTAGAGATATTCGCTCTACCAAAGACAACGTGTCGACATGGTGTCCATCATCCATCACTGAGTGAGCACTGACATTGAGCGACAATGACAACGCCAACATCATAACAATATGACGCAGCGTACCTTTAGCTTTTTTGCAGTATATTCTTTTCATTAGTTTCTGATGAAACATTTTACCGTATTTCTGTATATTTTTGTTACAAGTTACAAAGTTACGTCTTTTTTTTCAAATATATAATATAACATAGGCTAATTTTTACTTATGTTTAGTTTTCTTAACATATATCACCCACGTTACAAGCTTATTATTTCAGAACACCAGTTATTCAAGTTATACATTCTACGCATTAAGTAGTACAAATTTCACCTTTAACGTTAACATCTTTTACCATTCAGCAGATGCTTAAACGCTTTTGGCAATGCAGAGATAATATCACTGGCAATAAGGCTCTCCTCTCCAAGTTCCCGTGCCGCCATATCACCGGCCAAGCCATGCAGATACATTCCTATCATCGCAGCATCAACGGTGGCATATCCCCTGGCCAACAGTCCGGTAATTATACCCGTCAAAACATCTCCACTACCTGCCGTGGCCATTCCAGCATTACCTGTGCTGTTAAATATTATCTGACCATTAGGCATACACAAAGCACTGTTATGTCCTTTTAACACCACATACCCCCTTACTCTTTGCGCCATGTCACACGCCTTCATCAATCGGTCAAAATCATCCACGGGAGGTGTATCACACAGTCTGTCCATTTCTCTCGGATGCGGAGTGAATATGAGTCCCTCCGGCAACTGTTGCAGCCACGCTTTGTGTGAAGCCAGAATATTGAGTGCGTCGGCATCAATCACCACAGGTATCTTCGCACATCTTATCTGTGTCATCATAGCGATGGCAGTCCCCTCTCCCTGTGCTATACCCGGACCTATACCAATAGCAGCGTACTTATTGCTTTCCGCCGTCTGCATTATTGTCTCATTATCCTTGTCCAGGTCTACGATTGCCTCTGGCACGCTTATCTGCAATATATCATTATTACACCTTGGCGTATGCACAGTCACCTTACCGGTTCCGCTACGCAGACACGCTTTCGCAGCCAACACCGCAGCACCTGCCATACCATAGCTTCCAGCAACAATCAGCGCATGGCCCATCTCTCCCTTATGTGCGAAGTCATTACGACAGAGCATACGTTCACGTATCATATCCTCCTCCAGTATAGTGTACTGAGCCTCAGTGTCACGAATATAATCCTTATGCAATCCTATATCCAACACTTTCAGCTTTCCTATGTAGCGTTGGTTATCTGTCAGCATCATACTCAGTTTTTTCATCCCGAGTGTCAGCGTTATATCTGCCTCTATTATATTCTGCCTTACGTTATACGTATTATCTTCTGTCATCAGTCCGGAAGGCATATCTATACTTATCACCTTAGCCTCAGACTGATTAATATATTTCACGACAGCTGCAAATCCTCCTGCCAGAGGTTTGTTTATACCAGAGCCGAAAAGACCGTCTATCACTACAGTGTCCTCCGTCAACTTTGGTGGCTCAAACTCCTGCGTCACCTCTTTCAAAGCCTCCGGATATTTCTGCTGCAGTCTGTCCCTGTTTACCTGACAATCCTCTGACAATTTACCGCTCACATTAAACAGGAAAGCTACGGCATTGATACCTTCAGCCCTCAGCAATCTCACCACAGCCAAAGCATCACCGCCGTTATTACCCGGGCCGGCAAAAGCCACCACCGGTGAATTTCCGTCACAATATCTTACAATCTCGCCAGTCAGCAACGTGGCAACTCGTTCCATCAAATCGATAGAACTGATAGGCTCGTTCTCAATAGTGTACCTATCTAACTCTCTAATCTGTGAAGCTGTGAATATTTTCATAATTGTAACATACAGTTTTAATATGACGACTAATATTGTCCACTGTAACACAAAATTACAAAAATTATGAGACATATCGTCATTTATTAAAAGTTTTTTCGTAATTTTGCATCACATATTTCTTAATTATCAATGAAACGTATCCATATTGGCGATAAAGAATTCGAGTTAAGCATCCCCGAGAAGGAGATTCTATCCGCCGTTAACAAGGTGTCACAACTCATACAAAGAGACTATGCCGACAAGAATCCTCTCTTTGTCATTGTTCTAAATGGGGCCTTTGTCTTCGCGGCAGACTTACTACGTACGCTCGACATCTCTTATCAATTTACGTTCACAAAATTCTCCAGCTATGAGGGTACATCTTCTACGGGGACAATAACAGAACAACTGCCCATCGGCGAGGATCTCGCCGGCAGACATGTCATAATACTTGAGGATATTATTGACACAGGCTACAGCATGCAGTATCTGCTTACCAAAGTACGCAGCCAGCATCCTGCCTCAGTGGAGATTTGCGCATTATCATTCAAGCCTTCCAACTGCAAAGTCAAAGACCTCAGCGTGAAATATATCGGCATGAACCTGCCAGATGATTTCATTGTCGGCTACGGATTAGACTACAATCAGCAAGGCCGCGGACTACGTGACATCTACACGCTGGTCAAAGAGTGACGCAAAGACGTTACATATCCACAACATTGTTTACACATTATTTATATATATATTTAAGGTAAAAATGAAAAATATCGTAATTTTCGGTGCTCCAGGTTCAGGAAAGGGCACACAGAGCGATAAGATTATCGCAGAGTTTGGCGTAGCACACATTTCTACTGGCGACGTTCTCCGCGCAGAGATTAAAGCCGGCACAGAGCTTGGCAAAACAGCCTCAGGCTACATCAACGAGGGAAAACTCGTACCAGACTCACTCATCATCGACATGCTTGCCTCAACACTTGACAGCAAAGGCAAAGACATCCCAGGTGTTATCTTTGACGGTTTCCCACGCACCATCGCACAGGCCGAGGCTCTTGACAAGATGTTGGCTGAGCGTGGAGAGTCAGTCTCTACTGTTATCGGCTTAGAGGTTGACGACGAGGAGCTCATCAAGCGCATCATTGCCCGCGGTAAGACATCAGGTCGTGCTGACGACAACGAGGAGACAGCTAAGAAGCGCCTTGACACATATTACTCTCAGACACTGCCACTGAAGGACTTCTACATCTCACAGGGCAAGTACGCTAAGATTAACGGTGTAGGTTCCATCGATGATATCTATGCTGCTATCAGCAAGGCTATCAAGGAGGCGTAAGACATACGACACACTATCATAAGAAAGAAGGTGAAAGAGTTTTATTGCTCTTTCACCTTCTTTCTTTATACCGGTCTCACATTCTTCTGTCCCAGTTTAATAGTCATCATCACCATCTATTGGTTCCGTCGGCTCTATCGGGTTTGGATGAATATGGATATAGTCATCATCGTCCACTGACGGATCCTCCATATATGATGTTGTACAAGTGTACGAGGCAGAAAACATAAGGCCTTCATCCTCCATCTCCTCTATTCTTATTATCGGGGTTATATACTTTCTTTTGTTCATAGTGGGTGTATCCTGATATTCTTTATTCCTGACTACTCTGTCAATTTTACTTTACCAATTTCCTTCCATTCACGATATATACCCCGTGCGGAGCATTATTGATAGCATCGGCACCACTGCCTATCTTCTGTCCATTCACATTATATGTATCGACATCGGCAGCTACCACGCTTACCTTGTCATCCTCTATCAGGAGTACACCCGTCGGCATATCTCCTTCCTCGTTCATGTCATACAAATCCTCCACATAGAAGGTCATAGCCTTTGCCCCTGCACTTGCAGTCGTATTCTTACGGAAATAAGCTCTGTATCCACCTATCTTCGTATCTGCAGAATATCGGTACAGACCGTCATCCTTCGCGAAGTATGACAGTTTCGGCATTGTCTCACGCATATATATACCTTTGAATGTGTACTCTCCATTATCTATGTCAACATCAAAGCGCGACGGATCCGTGACAAGCTTTGTATCACCTGCCAGTGTAGTCAAATCCATGTCACCCTCTATCGTGACATTGCTGAAACTCATAGTACCACTCTTAGACGGCTTTACAAGATACGGTCTGCCAGCCTCCATATAGCTGTTTGCGTGACGCACGAAATGAAGCACATTATCCTCTGTCAAACCGTCACATGTCACCACAGCATAGTCATCGCCAAAGACACGTTTCGCCTCCTGCGTGCTAACTGAGAACGGCAGGCACACGCCCTCCCACTTATCCTTCTCGAAGGCACGTGGTTTCAACACATCCTTGTCCTCCGCGCTTGTCAGCTCTGATTTTCTGCGGTCATTGACAGTAACGGCAATGTTCTCCTTTAACGCATTAAAGTTCTCAGCCCTTTCCCACGTAAACGTCAGGTCTACCACTTTAGCAGACGCTCCAGAATAGTTCTTCTCCTGATTATAGGTATTACATACCAGTGCCCCCGGCTTACTATTGATGGCATATTTACAATTGTCAGGATAGCCCTCAGGCACAAACGAGAAGCCGCCGAACTCAAACTTACTTCCCGGCTGGAATACGAAATATGTCTTACCGGCCTTCACATGGAAAGCATACCTCACATACGCCTTGTGAGGCAGTGCAAATCCACCTGTCGAGAGTCGTATGATGCTCTCACGCTCACCCTTGTCAGGCCATGCTGCAAGCAGATGTAAGCGGTCTTCTTGTGTTCCACGGAAAGAGCTCCAGTCAAAAGAGCATCCTGCCATAATATTTTCAGAACCCTCCTCTACAGCCTTGTCATACTCCCATGCGCTCTCTATGGCAGCCTCATGTTTGTTGCAACGTGACAGTCCAAGGGTAAACGAGCCTGCGTGCGTAGCGTCGTCACCCGTAGGAAGGTACTTGCTCACGTTGCCGAAATCATTCACCATCGTCACCGGCCGTCCCGTCTCGTCAGTAATATACAGCGGTCTCCAGCGCAACTGGTAAGAACTGCCTATGCTCTGTGTGCCGTAATGGAAATCCACCGAGCCGTTCTGCACCAGGTACACCATCAGCACACCGCTCTCACGAGGCTCAAACTTTACGAATGCGCCTCTGCAAGGCAACTTATACGTAGTGTTATACCTCTTGTCAGCCTGCTCATAGTCAGTACCGCTGCCATAGGTATAGACCTCGCCGCTGTTGACAGCAGCGGCATTCTGCTCATCTACCGGGTTTTGCTTGGCCGCATTGAAATAACCGAAGCCGTCAATAGTCCTGTTGTAATAAGGGTCGTTATCGTCCAGCTCGCTGCCTATACGGCTGGCAAAACCAGCCTTGCTCTTATACTCCCACGTATCAGTCCTGGCTTTATCAGGATTAACGTTAAAATATTTATTGTCGCTGTCACTCCATCCGCCAAAAGTCATCGTTATGTCGGTGCTGATATTGGTGGTGGTCACCTCTGTGCCATTCTGAATATTCTGCATCCCGTACCCTTTCTCGTCGGCAATGGCGAAAGTCGGGATGTCTATTATCTGCACGTCATAGCACGTCGTGCGGTTCACACAGTCGCCCAGCGTATAGTCAGAAGATTTCACCGTTGCAGTAACACGCAGCTTGAAGATGTTGTTCTCCTCATCCAGCGTCATCTGCTGTGGGTCAAGCGCGCCGTCAGCACCCACCTCCAGATAGTCAGCTACGTTAACGCCCTCACCGTGTGCGTCGCTCACGGCAAAAGTCACCTGCTGGTTCGTGCCATCGTAAAGGTCCGGCAGCTTACTTGACAGGCCATTCATAAACAACGATGCCTGCAGTGGAGCCTCAGACTGTGCCTGAGTGGTGTTGCGGTCATATATGAACGCCGGCTGGTAAGAGAAGCCGTGCAGGTTAAGGTTACCACCTTCGGTTATGTCATACAGGTAGTACGTCTCACCGGCTATGAGCGGTTTTCTGAAGGTATAGTCACCCAGCAGATTGCCGTCGGCATCGTATGTCGCCTTGGGATATGACACTGTCTTGTCACCGGAATTGCTGAACACTTCCTCAAGGTACTCTCCACTACTGTTGCGCGTCATGAGGACAATGGTGTTGTTCTTATAGAACTTGGCATCTATCGTGAGATATCCGTTCACCGTAGGGTTAAACTGATAGAACGCTCCGTGCGACGGTATGCCGTCGTCATCAAGCTGCAACACAGCCGTTGACTTCACTATCACCGACTGCGTCTCATGCGCACAGCACTTGGGCGTCGACTCCGCCGTAGCCACCGTGGTCCAGTCCTCGCTGTTGTTAACGTCCGTGGTAGGCGTACCCACCGTCATCGTTATGCCCGGCACGCCTTCAATAACAGTGCCGCCGTATATAATGCCGGCGGTAAGGAAGTGCATACGTGCATTAGCCTCACTCACGTCGTCAAAACGGTGGTTGGTGGTATGCTGCACACACGGACTGACTTCCTTGCAGGTAGATATTACTTCCCACTTGGCACGCGTAGCAGGGTCAACAATGCGTATTGTGTAATATGCGGGATCAGGATTAGAATAGTGTATAGTTGCGCCATTACGTGTTCCCGTCACCTTTATCACCACGTCACCAGTAGCGCCTGAGCCTATAGTGACCTCGCCCGTCAGCGGGTCAATGTCAGTGCCCGTCCCGCTCACGTCTGAATATATCTCATAGGCCAGGTCAAAATACTCCGTCACGTCATAGTTGTTCCATTCCGGCACCACCACCTTCGTGTCAGGCTCGTCAAACTTCTCCTGCCCCTTGTCTGCCACCTGGAAAGTGTAGCCCAGCTTTATCTTCGTAGCGGCATAGTCGTCGTCAGAATAGCGGAACGTCACGCCAATCTCCGTGGAGTTGTCCCAGCGGGTGTGGTTCCACGGGCGCACGGTGTAAGGTATGTTATACTGTCCCGTGGCAAGGAACTCCATGGTCCAGCTCTCGTTGCCGTATCCCTTCATCGAGTTATATACTATACCCCACTCATAATCGCCCTGCAATATATAGCGATGTGTCTCCTTGAGGGTCTCGATGTTCTCAGCCGTCACCACCACGAACCTGTCACCCATATCAATGGAGTCGCCCACGGCTATCTCTGCCACACCGGTGTATCCGCTGTAGTCGTCAAGCACTATGTGGCGGTAACGGTACGAGTAGATGTCGCCCCCCGCGGCCTCCCATGCCTCCTGTCCGTTCTCATACGGCCAGTCGTTGAGTCTTATGAAATTGGCGTTGCGGTCTGATATGAAGAACTGGTAGGCAAAATTGTCGGTGCCTCCCTCACCGCCCCACAGCAGGAAGGCCTCCTCGCCGTTGTGCGAGTCGTCTATATATGCCGACACGTCAAAACGCGTGGGGATGTTTATCTTGTCGCCCTTCACGAATACGATGTCCTTAGGGTCAGGCGAGAACACCAAGTGCGGACGGCGCTTCATCACGTCTATGTAAAAATACACAGGCTCTGAGTAGGCAGTATATGTAGCCCAGTTCTGCGTTATGGTCACAGGGTTGTCATCATCGTCAAGCAGCGGCTGGTAAACGGCTTTCAGCGGTGCTCCGTAGCCGTTATCGTCAGGCGTACCCTGCAGCACGGCATACACCGCCACCTTCACCAGTCCCGGCTTTGCCACCTGATACATATAGTCATTGATGGTCAGTCCCGTAGGCTTGCCTGCCGGCTGTACTATAGTAGGGTCGTCAAGGCTCACACCATGATAAGGCATATAACGGCAGTCATCATAATATGTGCTGTCTTCCACTATCTGATACAACAACTGGAAGTCACCCCATGAGCCGTTGCCCTGCTGCGAGTTGACAGGCAGCGCCGCCCCGTCTTCTGTCAGCAATGATGGTATCGGTGTGAAGTATGAGTAGTGGTTATTCTCTGTTATATCACTCTGTCCGTACTTATAGACATGAATCACGGGCAGTCCGTCTGCGGCATTGTTTGACACGCTCACCTGCTTTATCTGCTCACGCGAGAGTGACAGGCGCAGCGGCATGAGGTCGTCAGTAGTCTTGCTCATCAGACGCACGTCTATGGTGCGAGTTATCTCAGCATAGTAGCCCGCATACTCCGCCTTCGGGGTGAAGGTATATGTCAGCGTGCCTACAGGCGTGCCCAGAGCCGCCACCTCGCTGTTAATCTGCTCCAGCGTCTTGGTCTGCCACTGGTCACCCACCCCGGTATAGCCCAGCGTACCCTTTGAAGGGTCACAGTCTATCTTGTCTGAGCCTGAGTAACCGATTGTCACGTCATAATAACTGGTGATATCGCTCGTCACTCCGCCGGCATTTGTGGTCGTCACCGTATATATAGGTAAGGAAGAGGTGGCTGCCGAGAGGAAATACTGATTCTCCCCCTTCTTCACCCTGTTTGTCACGAGAGTCACCGAGCCGTCATGCCCATCTTCCAAGGCTGAAGAGAACGATGGCACAAACTTCTGCACTGCTACGAGGTTGGCTATCGTCAGGTCATAGGTAGCCGTAAGCACGTCGCCCACACCCGACTTTGGCGCGGCCGTCACCTTTATCCTGACCTCT
>Ga0247611_10002413_pt1 | contig 30184 bp, 39 predicted proteins | sample 177DNAGHGhighgp2_FD_192422 | JGI IMG/M metagenome (GOLD analysis project Ga0247611, IMG submission 192422) | Sheep rumen microbial communities from Palmerston North, Manawatu-Wanganui, New Zealand - 1770 DNA GHGhigh gp2 | ecosystem: Host-associated > Mammals > Digestive system > Stomach > Rumen... | reverse complement strand
TTTTTCTAAAATAGTATGTAATTGCTCCTGAAGCACATCAGATAAACCATGCTATTTTCCTGAATGAATAAAAAATTCTACTCTATTCTATACCCACGATGGAAATAATTTATTAAAATAATTTAGAAAAATCGCACTAGAACAATAACCGTCACAATCACTATCAACTACAATTAAAGCTCTATCATTGCTAGCAATATGCTTAGATAATGCCTAGGCGCCTTCTCGCATATTATTTAAAAGAGTAGGACTTAATACATCATTTTCATCCGCATGAAGAAAATGATGTACTTCACTCATTGTGATACCACGATTAATAAGTATCTATTCTAATAATCCAATACCGGGTTGTCGTTCAGAAATTAGTTTATAATCCATATTTACCTCATACTACAAATCAAGATTTCTATACCGTCATCATGGAAGACTTCTTGAATAATATTTCTAACTTTGGACCATTCTAATTTATCTAAACCACACCCAATATGTGGCATAGCTATTTTCTTATATCCACTTAAAGCTGCAATAATTTTCATTTCAATTAACGCCTGCCGTAATGATTCATATGTGGGTTTCTGCCAAAAATGAGCCTTGGTAACTAAATTAAAAACAGCTCGTGTATCACGAGTTCCTGTACCTATACAATCTCCACCATGATAATGATAGTTTGGACAACGCTCTAATAGTTCTTGTTTTGTGCCATATTTATCTCTAAACACTTTCGCAATACCGGCTCCAAGCATGAAGTCAGCGGAAATACAATGCGCCAATGCATAATCTTGTGGCACAGTAAATAAATCTTGTTTTATTTCATTATACATTTTATAATCTTACCCTATTCTTCCATAATTCTAAAAATATATTTACTCCATCATCTATTGGAGCATCTTTATATCCTGTAATCATTTCTTTATCAAATATAATACTCACATTAATATAATTTTTAAATTTATCATTTAAATTCATTAAATGCTTAGTCCATTGACGCCATTCCCAATCACCTACGTCTTGGAACTGTCTATCAAAAGCAATAATCATTTCTGTAGCTCCAGCGTCCAAAAGCATTTGAACTTGCCACATTGAGATATTAGAACCACAACATGCTACAGATATATCATTTTCAATTCCAAAATAAGTTTGATATTTTAAGCAACTCTTTTCAGATTCAAATATAATGGCGCATTTCGCTTGTTTTATATTATGCCAACTATTATTTATATTATATAAATTCATACCTAACGCATGATTATATAGCTGTTGACCAATTCTAAGTGGCATATACTTACCATATAATTCAGATTCTGATTTATCTAATAATCTACCACGGAGTCCAATTAAATCACCATCTTTATCATAATGAGGAATAGTAATTTGTGCGCCTCCCGCATAATAGCCTATTCTAGCTCTATTTAATACTTCTTGTGATATGTGTTCATCTAACCATGGTTTGATTTTTACATGATAATTAAATTTATCTAAAATAGATGTATCATATGGTTTAAGTTTAACATGATAATCTTTTAAGTCTAAACTTTGAATCCGGTCATATTTGCTAAACACCGGCCAATCATCTAGTTCAGTTTCTTCATCATCTTCTATTTCAACATTAATACCATACGTGATTGCTACATATCGTACAGCATCATTTAAATCATAGTTACGACCCCATTGAATATTCGCTACTTTAATAACTAATTGAAATGGGTCAAATGAATCGCCGCATCCTGTATAACAATGAAATAGTCCAGTATTTTCATAGTAATATAATTTTCTACTACCTTCTCCTGGTCTATTATGACAAATAGTTTGACTGATAATACCGAAGTTAGAATACTGCGGCTCACCACCAAAATCCACTAACATATCAAATACAATGTCAGTGGTTAGTAATTCTCTTACTTTTTTCTTGTCATAAGAAATCAAAACGCGCAAGGCTCCTCTGTTAGTATTTTCAAGTTGTCAATTTGAACAATCTCATATGTATATGTAGTAGCAAACATTGCTTGAACACGACAAGTTCCTAAATCACTTTTACACCAGAGATATACACCTTTATATCTCCCACGACGATTTTTGTAAATAGATAATTTTAATGTTGGTCTATCAAAGGCATTGCTTTGTAGAATTTGTGCCAATCCTTCTAAATCATCATTTGTAACTGGAAGAAGGATAGCTCCCATATCAATTTTATCAGCAATAGCTTTCGCACCACGAAGTAAATTCTGGTCCGGAGTTTCTGATGCTACATAATCTCCATTCAACTGTGTCGCTGACAAAATGAAGATTCCATATTTGTTACATAAGTCCTTGAGACGAATAGAGAGCATAAATAAGATGCTGTCTTCTCTTAACTTAACTCCGCCACTTTTCTTGGTAATTTCTTCTAAAATTTTTAGACTCGTATGGATGTAATCAAACATCACATATTTTACATCATGGTCACGAATATTTTTCTTAATTTTATTTTCTACATCCTGTAATGAAAAATCTGGTAGAACCTCAATATAAATAGGAGCTTCTTTGAGTAACCGAGCTGCTTCAACTATACGGTCACGTTCATCACCATCATATCGTCCATTAAGGATATGTTCTTCATTTACGTTGGACAAAAATGCCAACATCATAGTTTGAATTTCAGTTAATTCTTGCTCAGTTGTAATATATAAGACTGGCTCACTTGTACCATTTCTAATCCAACCAAATGTTTCATCATAAATACGATTACATCCAATATTACAACAATCAGCAATTAAAGTTCTTGTTTTACCAACACCAGTAGGTGCTGACCGCAGATAGAACTTTTTTAATCGTGCACCACGAGTTACTGTATTAATCAATGGACCATAAAGAGGAACACCAACTTCTGGTGTTTTTTCTAATTCTTCAACCAAGTCCATAATATTATCACCAGCTTGATAAGCTTCACCCCAGGAGCCATCTACATATGTAGAAGTGATAATATCTATTTTATTTTGTATTTTTTCTGCTAATCCAATTAAACTTGTATTGTCTAATTGATCCTCTTGTAATTGTCGCTTCTTTAAATCTAACAGATTAGGGTCATACAAATCACTAACATCAATACCATAACTATCATAAGCGCGTAATAGCGTCATCTTTTTAAGGCGGTCATAATAATAATCAAATGTAGCAATGTCGGCATTTTCTACCGCCTTGCTTACCCATTCATCGCCTTTTTCTTTTATGTAGATAGTTTCGCTTGTATGTCTAGTTGAAAGATAGTCCCCAATACTATTTAATGAAATTCTTTCAGCGCCAAGTTCATGTAATTTAAATATTGTACCAAAAACTATTTTATGAAACTGGTCTGGAAAATCTTCATCAGTTATTAAGTATTTATCTGTCTGGTCCAGAAGTTGAGGTGACTTAAACACACAGCCAATAACTTGAATGATACTGGCTATATCCACATACTTACTGGTCGCCATTTAGGTCCTCCTCGTCTAAAAATGTAAATAACTTACGCTTCTCTAACTGTCGTTGAGGTGGCGTAATTCGTACTTCTATATCTTTTGGGATATAATCATTTATATTTTTTTCACTATTTTGCTCATGTGATAACCATAAAGCATAATAATAATCATAAGCTGGTTTATAGATACGCGGAATAATGCCCAGTCCATAATTCTTATTTACTGGGTTTTTACGTACCTCATACCAATACTTTAATGCTTTTAACATACCAGAATATGTGAAATTATACTGTTTCACAAAACCTTGAAGTTGAAGCATAAAATTAGGCAACAGATAATCTTCTTTCATATCATATAAATTGATTAAATATAAAATCAATTCTTCTTTATCATCTGCTGGATGTGATTTACCACATTCTTCATGGATATATCTATTCTTTAATTGCGGCATCTTAATTACGCCATTGTCATTTGGATTAATGGCTTTATGACACCAAAAGCAAGTTGTAGAAACAGTTGGGTCCCAAATCTGATATTCTTCTTTTTCGGTGCCTTCTTCTTTTGCTTTTAAATAGCAATCAGCATGTCCATATCTGAATTGAGTCCCATGAGGAATCTATATATATGGAATTTTCTTTCTGTCAAATGTTTTCTTACAGTATTTACAGGTAACAGTTGCCATGACATTCCTCCATTCTCTTTCTATTATATCATATTTTTTTAAAAAAATCAACCCTCGGCTCCTGCGAACCGAGGGTTAATCTATTATTATATTTTATTTAAGCAAATCTGCTTTAATTTCATCTACAATTAAATACACAAACTCTGCTTGGTCACGTGTGACATTTGCCATTTTTTTACCTTTACCAAGATACTTCTCAATAATTTGAGTAATACGAGGAGCATAATAGTTTTGGTCCTTTGTCATTAATTCACCAACAACGGTTTCAAATTCTGACATTAAAGCATCAAAGTCATATTCCTTAACAATATTAGGAACTTCACGGACTTCAGTTACATACTTATTACCATTTTCCTGTGCTTCCTTATCAATGGCATCAACAAGAGCCTTAGCCAGGTTATCATATGTAAATTCAATCTGAGGAGCAATGTACTTAAAACGACCACCACAAGAAATATTCGCATTTGCGGGAGCGCGAAGTGTTAATACAACACTAGTAGTTCCATCTTCTTTATCAACTTGGCGGGCATATCCATAAATGTCAGCCATATTTTCAATAATAGACAAAGCTGAAGATTGTACTGAAGGACGAATGGCGGTATACTCTTTACCACTTAAATCCTTCTGTGTGGTTTCTTTAGAGTGAGAAATAAATACAACAGCATAACCCATCATGGTTAGTCCGCGGAATACTTCTTCAAATTCCTTCTTATATTTATCCCAACCATTATTACTCCAACCACCATCACCGATATTATCAATACCCAACTGGTTACAAATGTACTTCTGACACAAGCTAGCCGCAATATCTACGGTATCAATAATAAGTGACTTATAAACTGCTTGAACTTCGGGCTTCTTTAATTCACGATAAACCTGCTTCATTTCACCCCAAGTTGTAATGTCTTGTGCCATTACACCAGGCAAAGCATTATAACCCTTCTCAAATGCGAGAAGCAAAGCGCCGGGCATCTGTGTAGCCAGAGTAGTTTTACCAGTTTTAGGAGCGCCATAAATGAAGGTAATATAGCCGCTTAAATCCCGGCTTACCTTATGAGGTTGAATACCTAAAAGGTCAATAGCCATATGTTACCTCCAATTAGAAGTTAAAACCACGGGCAGTAGAAGCAGGAGCTGCATTAGCAGGAGCAGCTGAGAAAGCAGAAGGAGTAGCCTGACGACTTGCCTGATATTCATCACTACGCTGCTTCATATTAGCAAGAGCCAACTCACGGTCAGCAAGACCCTTCTGAAGTTGAGCTACTGTCATTGTGCTTTCATCATCCCAAAGATAAGGTTCCTTAGCAGCCCAATCTACAACATATTCTTTACGACTATTGGTTACTTCACGCACATAAGGAGTACCAAATGCAGACTCTTCTGTAACCTGACTTACTACAGTTTGAGTTACCTGATAACCCTGGACCTTAGTGAACAGAGGATTCTTTTCAGATGCATCAGCATTCTCAAAATAGTCCATAGCATCGGCGCGATATACGTTAAACTCAACAGGCATTGGAGTGCCACGGAAATCAAAGATATAACCCTTTAATACAACCTTTTCAGGCATATTACGAGCTTCATCTGCTTCAAGACGACGAGTACCAGTGATTACCATATCACACTTGAATGAACTACGCTCATTCACATTTGTCTTAAGAGTTGGATTAAGATGAATAAAACCACCTTCATTGCGCTTTACGCTAACCAATTCTTCCTGACCACTACGATTAGAATAAAACTCATTAAGTGCGATAGTTGAATCCACGCGGATACGAGCTGCCGCATCGCCATCCTTCATATAACACTTAGTTACACCATTGAGAATATCCAATAGAGTGTTATAACGACTATTTGGCTGACCACTCTTTGCAAAAGTGGGAGTTTCATATGTATAGTGAATCTAAATAATATTTGTCAATTCATCGTCAGTTGCGATGTCAATAGTGCCATTAATAAACTGGACACCGGGGTTCTTAGAATTATCGCCCGCAGTCTTTAATGTAAGATTGTGGTTATACAAAATTCCTTCAATATGAGTTTCATTTACTAGTTTCATTAATCATTTTCTCCTTCATCAATTTTAAAATTAATTCCTTTTTCTGTAATTGCATAAACTACGGGGTCATCACTAATTTTTTCACAATATCCATCAGTTACCAACTTGCGCAATGTACCAGATACACCACGTGAACTGATACCCATCTTTTCAGCAAGGTCTCTTGCTTTCCAAGTACGACAATCTGGATTTTCTTGTAAATACTTTAAAATGTTCTTCCCATTGTCTGTTACTTCTGGTTTCTTTGGCTTACTTGTACTCAATAATTCAATATACTCTTTAATGTTATCTGTCATTAATTTCTCTGCTGTTTCGGGAGCAGCAGCCATTAATGCATTTAGAAAATCCAAAAATTCCTGTTTCAAAATTTTTTACTCACTTTCAACTCATTTTCTATATTTATTATAACATAAAAATTTAAAAAAATCAATCATTGTTGCTTAAGGTGTAACCTATTAAATGACCATACAATGACATATCTCGTATTAAATCTTCTAATTCATCAATAACTATGTTATTATCTTTTTGAACGTAGTTTAATCGTAAATAATCATAATAAGACATAAACTAAAGACCAGTAATACCATAAGCTTCTGCTTTAACGCGCATCGCTTCAGGATTAGCGCATACAAATATTGCATTATGTTCTTTAGCAAAAAGCATTAAACGATTAGTTTTTCCGGTGCCCCGGCCATCAATAATACGAATCATAATTACTCCTTATTCCACCAATCACAATAACTGCGAAAGTCTACATAGGTTTGCCATTTTTTACACCAATCCCAGTACCAATTGTAATAACTACAATTATCACAGCACTTATTTAATACTGTATCCAAAATCTATGGCATGGTAGACTTGTTGCCAATAATCTTCTCTTTCATTTAATTTTGTAGATGTAGTACATTCTTCCAAGAGCTCAAAAGTAAAATTTTCAACGCCAGTTTTTAACATAGCAGGATATAACTTATTACGGGTTGGAGTATCTGCGCCAATACCTCGTTTGATATGTTGTTTCCAGCGTTCAGCTACATCAACACTCTAACCAACATAGCACATCCCATTTTCAAGATTGGTAATCTTATAGATACCCATTTTCTTAACTGGACCAATTACTCGTCCAATTAAATCATTATAAGCTTTTTCATAATATACTTTCCAAATTACCTTATTTAATGGTTCACTAGAACGTAAATATGGTTCAATGGAACGAATTTTTGCAATTTCAGCAATATCTTCATTAGATAATTGTAATCTATAGAAATCTCTTTGATTTTTTTCTTGCGCTGCTCGTTTATTAGTTTCTACAATACTATCAATACGAGCACGTAAATCATTTAATGTTTCAATAGCATGGTCTGATTCTTCTTGAGCTGTTAATGTTATCTATTGATAATGAGTTACAGCCTCCTACATCATAACTAGCATGTCAGCATGATATTTCTTTTCATGTTCCGTATATTCTGCTTCTAATTCTTTACTGCGCTATTCAATATTTTCTGCGGCACGTTGAAGAGCCATAATTTCAATATCTTTTGCGGCAGCCTAGCTATCTTCAGAAATTTGTTTATATGCGGCTTTCATATCATCAATAGAGCGTAGAAGTTCTGCTCGTTTAGTGTCTAAACGCTATACTTCTAATTCACGCTCTTGGCATTTAACAGCATATGACTATTCTGCTTTTGTTAAATCAGCTTGTAACAATTCACTTCTATTATGGAACTCTTCTTCTGTAGATGCTTTCTTATCTTGTAGTTCAATAATAGAATTTTTAAGGGCGGTTTCTTTATCCTATAAAGCCTAATCTACTTCTTTTTCGGCTATATGTACTTTCGTACTACGTCCAATAAAGTAGCAAATAACACCTATTATGAGGGCACCGCCAATCGCATATATTATCCACATAATAGAAAAAGAAGGGTAACAGAATATGTTACCCTTATATATTACTTAATACTAAATTACTCAGCTTCAGAAGCGGGATCAAAAGCCATACCAGCATCAGTTAGCTTAAGGAACTTAACAGCCTTATGTGTGCCATCCTCAAGCTCAATCTCAGCGGGAACGCGGATACCAAGGTTCTTGCGCTGAATGGCGGAAGTGAAAATACCATCTACCTGGCGCTTCTCAAGACCGAGAGCCTCAGCCACATCACCGGAAGTTACGTCGGCACCATTAATGCCCTTTAAATAATTCAATACCTTTACACTATTTTCCTTCATCATAGTTACATTTTCTCCTTTAAATCTTATATATTTTTTGTAAATATAATATAAGCAAAAATTATTTTTCTTGCATATATTCCTAAATCATATCATCTAGCAAATCTAAATCGGACAAATCTGTAACTTTATTAATTAGATGAATTTCAGCATCTTTGGCGTTTCGGACAGTTGTGGAATCCTCGTTCGCCTATATAATCTATTCCAGCTTTGCGATTTGCTTTGCCAGGTTCTTAAGTTCCTTTTTCTTCATAATTTTTCCTTTATCTTATTTACAGATATATTATACTAAAAAAATTTCAAAAAGTCAAATTAGCTACCTATAAGTAAATTCTCAAATTGCTCCTCTGTGATAATTGGTATATTCAGCTTTTTAGCTGTTTCATTTTTAGAGGAAGTTGAGTTAATATCGTTATTAATAAGATATGTTGTATTCTTGCTTACTGAGCTTACAACTTTACCACCATGCATTTCAATATCTTTAACTAGAGCATCACGATTTTTATATCTGTTTAGTTTTCCAGTAATTACAAAAGTTTGCCCCTCTAATACTTGACTCATAGTATGAGTATTAGATTTAATATTATTTACAATATTTAATTCAAACGTATCTAATGCATCTGCTTCTGTATAATCAAAATTTAATATATTATCATTAATTTCAGGACCAATACCATCATACTTCATAAAACTACACTTACGTATGATTAAATCACGAAATTCAGTATAATCGGCTACATTGGATGCAATTAATTTAGCATATTTTGTTCCAACAAGGGGAATTCCTAAACCTGATAAAAATGCTGATAATTCACATTGACGTCCAACAGTAATTGAATTTAATATATTTTCTACAGACTTTGGACCAAACCCTGGTTTCTTTATCCATTGCTCTGTATATAAACCAAGATGGAATATATCACGAATAGAATTTACCCAGCCCCAATCAATAAGTTTTTCAAATGTGGCTTTTGACAACCCTTTAATATCTAAACCTTTCTTACCAAAGAAATGGTCTAATTTATTAATTAACTTACCATCACACTCAGGATTATCACAAAAACAATACTCAGATACTCCTTCATAACGATATGATAAGGGCTTGCCACAACAGGGACAATTAACTGGGAATGTAATTTGGTCTTCTGCTGGTACATCTTTTATAGGACCAGTAGCATCATATATTTGTGGAATAATTTGATTGGCTTTATAAATACGGATACCTTGATGTTTAAATGGCAGTTGTCCATTAAACATATCTTTTAATAAGCTTACATTATGTAAACTAGCTCGTTCTACTATGCTACCATCTGCTTCAACAGGCTCAAATATTGCCACTGGAGTTAATACACCTGTTTTACCCATACTCCATTCAATATCTAATAGCTGAGTTTCATATAAATCATCATAGAACTTATATGCAATACCACCATTAAAATGATGTTCAGTACGTCCCATTGATTCATATTTATCACAACTATTGTATTTAAATACTATCCCATCTATTGGATATGAATGAGTTTTACAATAATCTTGAATATCTGTAATAGCATATTTTGGATTTTCTATCATCCAAGGCACCACATCAAACCCATATTGAGTCAATATATCTAATTTATCGGATAAAGTATCTACATTAACGCCTTGAATTAAATCCCAAGCCACAAAACTTAAATTACGTTTCGCGCTCTCGTTTGCATCCAGTAAACGTATAGAGCCTGCGGCAAAATTACGTGGATTACGATATGTGTCAGCAAATGGTTCAAAATCTTTATAGGTGCAGATTACTTCACCATCTATTACTACTATTGGACTTAAATTAGGTATTTGTAATGGAATATTTTTAATACGTCGTACATTATGCGTTACGTCTTCTCCAATTACACCATTACCACGGGTTTCAGCACTAATAAGTTTGCCATCTTTATACGTTAAACTACAAGTTAAACCATCCATTTTAGCCATTGCAATAACTTCAAAATTGTCACAAAATGCTTCAATTTCAGTTAAACTTTTAGTTTTAGCTAATGATAACATAGGATGATTATGCTCTACTTTAGTTAATGATGATACTGAAATGATGTATGGCATTAAACGTTGAGTAGGACTGTTGGCATATACAAATCCAACATTTTTTTCAAACTCATCTAGTTTAAAATATAAATCATCCCATTGTTTATCTGAAATAATGGGAGTACCTTTTTCATAAGCTATAGTAGCTTCATTTAAGAAGTTAATCACTTCTAATACGTTTGATAAATCAACAAAATCATATTCTTTCATATTTTTATTATATCAAAAAAATTCAAAATAAGCAAATAAGGGGGCGATAAGCCCCCATATATTAAACTTTACTTGCGCCGGTAATTGTTTCATCTTTTAATACGATATTACCAAGTGCTATTCTTGAAAGTGATGGTAAATCACTTGCCTTAATACAAATAGACCGTTTCTTACCGGTAAGTAAAATAGCGTCTTCATCTGAAACGAGTTGTGCCGCAGTTAAATATCCTGTACTATTGGTTTCTTTAGATACTATAACACCTTTTCCACCACGTTTTTGTAATGTAAGTTCGCTTTGCTTCATCTTTTTACCAAGACCTTTAGAAGTAAAAATAGCGAGTTCATCATTAGAATTACGAAGTGGTAATGCGATTAATACGCCATCATCAGCACCAAGATTAATACCTTTTACGCCACTTGTCATACGAGCAGTAGGTGTAATTTCAGTAGAATTAAACTTAATACAATAACCAAGTTCTGTAATTAAAATAAGTGGTTCTTCATTAATTAAAGTAACTGCTGCTAATTCATCACCATCTTTAATTGTTACAGCGCCAATACCTTTAGATTTTTTAGTATTGACATATTCACTTAAAGCTGTCTTTTTAACTAGACCTTTTTTAGTTACAAATAATACATATTTAGCATCTGTATCTCTATAAATAGAATAAACAGTTTCTACCTTTTCATTTGGTTCCATCTCAATTAATGAACGCACTGGAACACCAGCAGTATTAATAGTACCAGCAGGAATATTATCAACAATCAGGCGATACATCTTACCTAAATTAGTGAATATCATTAAACTATCTATTGTATTTGTACGAATGATAGCTGTTACAACATCATTTTGTGTTTTTACACCTTTTCCACCTTTCTTTTGCGTTACAATGGAAGTAGCAGGCACGCGCTTGATGTTTCCAGTTTCAGTAAGAATTACAATACATTTTTCAGGTGGAATAGCTTCAATAATCTTTTCTTCTTTAGTAGCTGCTTCAGCAATTTGAGTTAATTCAGTACGACGAGCATCACCATATTTCACTACTAAAGCATTTAACCTATTGCATAATTCACCAGTTAAATTATTTAATACTGAATTAAAATAATCAATATCCTGTTGATAACCAGAAATATCTCCATCAATTTCTTCTAATCCTAATTTAGATAATTTACCTAATTTCATATCAATAATAGCTTTAGCTTGAATCTCACTAAATCCAAAAGTAGACATTAAATTAGTTTTAGCTACTGTAGTATCTTGAGCAGTCTTGATTACTTGAATGACATCATCAATATGTTCTAATGCTTTACGCAAACCCATACTAATTTCAAGTTTAATCTTCGTTTTTTCTAAATCATACTCTGTTTCTCTACGAATACATTCAGTCGTATGCTCTACATAAATCTTACAACAATCTTTAAGTGTAAGTTCAGTAGGGGTCTTATCAATCAGAGCTACTTGATTATATGAGAATGTGGTTTGAAGGTCAGTATTCTTAAATAGAAGCGCAATAATTTTATGAATATTAGCATCTTTAGCACACTCAATAACTATTCGTAATCCATTTTTACGATTACTTTCATTACGCACATCAGTTACGCCTTCAATATCTCCATCATCACAACATTTACCAATTTCATCCAAAAGTGCTTCAGTTGTGATGCCATATGGAATTTCATAAAATACAATATTATTATCTTCTATTTTATATTTTCCACGTACTTTCACACTACCATGCCCGGTTCTCATAATTGCGGGAATATCATCTTTATTAATGACAATACCACCGGTTGGGAAATCTGGACCAGGAAGCATCGGTTCTTTACCATTAATATAATCAAAAATGGCATGGGCAACTTCATTTAAATTATGTGGCGCCCAAGAACAAGCCATAGCTACGCCAATACCGGCATTAGGATTACATAACAAATTAGGGAAAATAGATGGTAGAGTTACAGGCTCATCTTTTGTTTCGGAATAGTTAGGTATAAAATCTACCGCATTTTTCTTCAAGCCCTGAAGCATTCCATCTTCAGCAAGCTTTGCCAAACGAGCCTCTGTATAACGATGAGCAGCAGGTCCATCACCGCCTTGATTACCATATGAACCATGGAAATCAATTAAAGGATAACGCATTACCCAAGGCTGCGCCAGACGTACCAATGCACCATAAATAGAACTATCACCATGTGGATGATATTTACCCATTACATCACCAACGATGGCCGCGCATTTTTGATGGGGTTTACTATTACTATAACCTTCATCATATGCACAATATAGAATACGTTTGGCTACTGGTTTTAAACCACTCTTAGCATCAGGAATAGCACGGTCGGTATTAACAGCGACAGCATATTCTATAAAGTTTGTTCCAATTTCATGGGTTAAATCACTTGTATTAATCATTACATTCTCTTGTGCTGTCATCACTATCTACCTCATATGATTTTTCCATTAATTCTATTGTTTTTTCTTGGAAATGTAAAACTTGTTGTAAATCTTCAAACACATCTTCAAACCAGTATAATCTAGTTAATACTAGTTCAATTTGCTCTTTATCCATATCTTCTGGATATAAGCCCATATTTCTATAACTATTACTATCACGAGGACCACAATATAACACATCGCCCCATTGGTTTATTTTAGTTAAACGGTATTTAAATTCCATATTCTTTAACTCTCCTATAAAAAGTATTAGGTTTCAAACCAATATGTGTCATTGTTTCTATTGCTGTTTGTTGTCCAGCTCGCCATTTAGCACACTCAGATATAAACAATTCTTCATTAATAGGTATTTTTACTCTACCTTTATATTTACCTTCTAACTTGGCTTTTTCAATACCAACTCGTTGTAATCTTTGCCATTCAACACCACGATGTTCAACATTCATTCCATGTATTAATGCATGACATTTACTACATAAATATACAGTATTACTATCTATATCATTACCACCTAATGCTAATGGAACAATATGATGTAATTCAGTTGCAGGAGCTCCGCAATTAGCACAATAATTATTTGTTTGCATAATGACCTCCTTGACGTATAATTAGCTGTAAAATATCGTCTGTTGTAACTTCTAAAAATTCCCAATCAAATTCACCAGCTTGTTGAATTGGAAATTCATAATTAATTAAACTAACTAATTCTTCTGTAATAGCTGTTCTTAATTCTATATAATCATAAGGTTTATCATTCAGCATTACTGTTGTCTCCATATAAATGTTTTATACGCTGTTGAGCCAACATGTCATCAGTATATTTAGTATGCATATAAACATTTTGTTTAGCATTTTTCAATGGGAAATTGTGAAATCCGTTTTTTAAACAATCTATAAAAAAGTCATTACTAACTTCAAACCATTCTCCACTATAATGTTTTCCATGACTAAACAAATAACTATGACATCTTGATTCATCTAATTCTGTTCCCGCAGTAGATGAAATAAATATAGCGGTTGGATTATCTGAACGATAATTATTAATTCGTTTATTTAAATCACGAGATAAGCCTACTTTTATAATACATTTAGGAATACCTTGACGATTAATAAATCTTTGACCTAACATATATAACATGACTATGACTCCCAATATTTTTTATTCTTGATTATAAGTTGCTTCTTGTGAATGTGCTTTAATATAGGCTTTACGTGGGTTAACCGCGGTTCCCATTAAATCATCAAATAGTTTATCAGTTGTTTCAATATCTTCAACAGTAACTTGACGGATAATTCTACCTTCTGGACTGGTTAATGTTTCTTCTGTTTCTTCAACATTCATTTCACCAAGACCTTTAAGACGATTTACTGTATAACTACGACCTGGATTTTTCTTTTTAAAATCTTCAAGTGCTTCATCGTTTTTTAGATAATAATACTTTTTACCCATTGTTATTTTATAAAGAGGAGGCACACCAGCATACACATAGCCATCTTGAATAAGTTGAGGGCAGAAATTCCAAATAAATGTATAGAACAAATTTTTAATATGCGCGCCATCAACGTCGGCATCGCTCATAATAATAATCTTACCATAACGAATTTTATCAGGATGATAAGTTACTTTCATTGTTTTTACGTCAATTTCCAATCCAAAAGCCTGAATCATGGACATAATCTCTGCATTCTTTTGGATTTTATCTAATGTAGCCTTCTGTGTATTCAGGATTTTACCACGAACCGGCATAACTGCCTGAAACTCATTATCACGAGCTTCTTTAAGGTTACTACTTGCGCTATCTCCCTCAGTAATATAAATCTCACATTTCTTACGGTCTTTACTATAACAATCTGCGAGTTTACTATCAAATTTTAAGACTTTTTCTTTTTTCTTGGTAACTTCACGAACACTATCACGAGCTTTTTGTGCAGCAAGACGAGCTTTTTTAGCATTAATAGCCTTGTCTGCAATCATCTTAACTTCTTTTTCATTAATAGTCATCCAAGAGCGCAAATTATCAGCAATAGCGCTAGTGAATGGTGTCATATCTAATTTTGTAATACGTGTCTTAACCTGAGCATCATATGCTACATTAGGCGCAGTTAAGTTAAAAACGATATATAAACCTTCTTGTAAATCATCGCCAGATAGATTTTCATCTTTTTCTTTTAGCCATTTCTTATCACGGAAAAATTTATTAAATTCGCGTGTAAGGATAGCTTTTACTTGTGTGATATGTGGACCAGAAGCAGTAAGACCGGTGTTGACATATGGAACCATTGTTAATGAATAGTTACCAGTATATGTCATAACCATATCTAATTTATTTTTATCATTTGTATAATTTAATACAAATCTATTTTTAATTAATTCTTTTCCCGCAACAGCCTCATCCACCAAATCCATAATGCCATTTTTTGACGAATAGACGGTTTTCGTCCCATTATCATCTAACTCAATAGTAAGACCTGGGCAAAGAGCTGACACTGTTTTAAATAAATTTTTAAGAACATTTACTTCTACCTCTGGGTGTGTAAAAAATTCTTCACTAGGTTCCCAACAAACCATTGTGCCTGGTTTAACACCTGTGCGTTGTTTTTCGGTTTCTCTATTGGTAAAAACACCTTCATCAAAACGAATGGTTTCACTTTCATTATTACGAATAGTAGTTACTACTAACCAATGAGAAAGATAAGTAGTAATTTTACTACCAATACCAAAAGAACCAAGTGAAGTACCTTCATAAGTACCATCTTCACGATATTTACCGGAAGTATTTAAAACACTAAAAGCAGCTTCAAGGATGGTTTTTCCATCCTCACGAAAACTATTAGGAATAAAGCCTTGACCGTAATCTCTAATTCTTACTATTGGACCATCAAGTGTTACATTGATTAAATTACCATGCCCCAATCTAAATTCATCAACGGCATTTGAAAAAATTTCTACTGCCAGCTGAGTAGCATATGTAGTATCACCAGCATATACTCCAGGGCGAAGTCTAGTAAATTCAAGTGGACTTAATGATTCAATACTTTCTTCTGTATATAATGTTTTATCAATCATTCTCTTCTGTTTCCTCTGTTAATTGTGTATATCGTCCTTCTTCCCAACAGCATAAACGTTCCATAATTTCAAGAACTGCTGCTTGTGAAAGTTGTGGCATATAGCTCTGTGGATAGAAACCCTTATCGCCAATATACATAGCAACACCTTCAGCATCACGAGCCATAATACGATTTGGTATTTCTACTGTTACCGCATCAGCTTGACTAAATTCTTCACCACATAATGGACACCACCATCCAGTCATCGGATGATGGAATACCCTACCGCATACAGGACAACGATACAAACCAAAAAGTTCCTACAACATTTTGTTAATACCTCGTTTATTATTTTTCTTATAAGTATATTATATCATATTTTTTGAAAAAAATCAAATTTTTACTTTACCAGTTGCAAGAGCATCGCAATATTCATTCCATTTATTACCCATATGCCCGCGAATATGCTGTAATATACATAATTGCCCAGCATCTTGTAGCTCATAAAATTCTTTAACTAAATCTAGATGCTCTACTGGTTGATTTCTAGGCCGTTTCCATCCATTACGCTGCCATCCATACATCCAAGAGGTAAAAGTATTTACAGCATAAGCAGAATCAGATTTAATAATCGGGGCATTTTGATACAGATGTGCCGCGTATGCTTGTTTAACCGCATGGATAATCGCCTCCATTTCCATTCGGTTATTGGTAGTATGCTCTACAAATTCTTGATATTGATACAAAATTTCTTGCGTATCTTCATCTACGCACACAACCCCAAAACCTCCGTGGGCGTCTTTTGTACCGTTGCCCTTCGTACTGCCATCAGTATACCAAACTGGTCGCACTATCTCACCACCTTACTTGACTATCGCAAATAATTTTTCTATAATAATAATAGGGGATATATTTTTATTTATATTATAATTATATAATATTTTATTCTTTTTGTCAAATTTATAAAAGAAAAAAACCGGTTAAGATATAAAATCTTAACCGGTAAAAAAGTTATCCAAGAATATTATTATTATTATCATTATTTACATAATCTTGTAATACTGTTTCATATTTAATGCCGCCCTCAGTGTTTTCAGCCTTTGCCTTTTGGTAATAAGCATATTGACTAACACCATAAGCACCCCAAGGTAAGCCAACCATTACAGATAACCAAGGTAGCTCACCGAGATAACCAAATAGCACACAAATAAAGGCTAGAATTAACATTGCAACAGTATTAATCCAAATAAGAATAGACTCTTGAATTAACAAGGATTTTGAAAATTCTCGTTTCATTTTATTATACCTCCTTGCTAATATATTTTAAACTAATCCAACGAGGTTGTTCGTTTTCAATACGGCCCCATCCATCTTTTTCTTCAATAATTAAGACTTTATCTCCACGATGCGCAACATATTTAGCTGGATAAGTTTTTGCAGGACCAGTTCGCACATAAACAGAACCGCCAGTAACTTTACCTATATATCCATTATTTTTAGGAACACTAGGTGTAAATAAATCTTTAAGTTTATCTACTAATGTAGGTTTAGCTACTGTTGCTGTTTTTTCTACTTTGCTGCCATCTTGTAAAACCATACAAGTATGACTGCCTGCGGCAACTAGGATATCGCCGCGTTTTAAATAATCTTTTTGTGTTAGATATTTACTGTCTGTAAGTATTTCAAATGCACCTGTTTTTTTACAAGCTGATTCTATTGTTTTTGTTGTGCTAAGATTATGCTTAACATAAAAATATTTTTCAGGTAGACCACAACAAATACAACATACCGCCATTAATGAACTACAATCACATTCACAAGGAGTATCAATCTTTGCTAGTATCCATCCTGCTTTTTTTGCTGCTGATAATATTGTATTACGTTCGCCCTAATCATATCCAATATTCATATTCCCGCAAGCGCCTTCGCACTGAATAGCTAAGTTTTCTGCCAATGTAGCATCTTTTGGACGTAATACTACATTCCATTTACCATCATACCACTTTTGGATTTTTAATTCTTTGCCAGTCTAGTTACCAGCTTGGCCCCCCTTGGCTTTGTGATTTTCATCGCCAGAGGCCCCGCCAATCATAACAGTAGAATAAGTTTTTGCGGCTGGCACTGGTGCAGTGGCAGGTTTATTTGCTTCTTCTTTTTGTAAAATATCTAAATCAATTTCAATATCAGCCCAGGTTTCTTCATCAAGTTTACCTGTAACTGGTTCATCGTGCTCTTGCTAATATTTGCGTAGAGCTTTTTCAGTTGCTGTACCAAATATTCCATCGGCACCGGTAGCACCAACGGAATATCCCAATTTAATTAATGCGGTTTGAAGCTCTTTAACTTCTTCACCACGGCTGCCTTTTTCTAGCATATTCATTGGTTATACCTCCATTTATTTTACATAGCTTCTGCTATGAGGCCAATTTTAGACCTGTGTATATGTTTTAATTCTATTTCCCCATATATATCGTGGCCACGGAAGATTTTAGAAACGCGACGAAGACCGTTATTACTTCCGGCAAAATCTATATCATCAACCTAGGCTTTCGCATCACCATCAATGATACAAATACTATCCTCACCAATACGTTGAAGGGCAAGTTTCATTAATGGGATATCAAGATTTTGTGCCTCAGAAATATAGATACCAGCGCGCATACCAGTAGTGTCATACCCACGAATATCTGACATTGGTAATAATACTAGTTTTTCTTCTGATATCAAGCGCTCTACTTCACTGCGGCTACCTAGCTTGCTAATAAGTAGATTACCAATCTAGGCATCTAATAATTTTTCATCGCGAGTGCCTGGCAGATAGCCTAGCTTAGCCGCATTCTTGGCAGCGACAGTATTACAAAAGATAATAATTTTATCTATTTTATTACGCTCTAATTGATAAAATAAAAACCCGAGAGACAGGAGTGTTTTTCCTGACCCAGCGGGTCCTTTTACTAATGTAATTTGATTATTTAAAAAGCTATCCACCACGCAATCTTGCTGTGGGTCATTATACATAGCTTTTATAGTGCCTAACTAATTTGATACAAAATCTTTATGCGATAAATGCCGATAGCCATCAGCAGTCCATACTAATACATCTACTAACTCATGCTATTGGTTCTATAATAATAAATATTCATTAATTAATAAACCAAAATTATTAGTATCTGGATGCTGATAAAACTATGCCATTTCTTCATCATTTAAGATTATTTCTTTGTATCCAGTATATTCATCATCTATATCATCTGGGATAGATTCTACATGTGTGAAAAATAAACGAGCTAATGCTTTTAGGGCGAAATCATTGGTAATAAATGTTAGCTCTTGTGGATAAGAAACAGCGCATGCTAAAATCTTCGTATCATTTGTAACTGGTAAATCTTTTTCAATAATTGGGTTTAACATAGAATTAGTAAAAATAATGACTGAATATAGACCAACATGGGTATCTAATTCGCGTAAAACAGCACGGGCCGCATATTTTACTTCATTATCTCTACTGGTAGAAGTTTTTATGTTTTCCAATTCTTCTAAACTAATAGAAGATATAGCAAAAAGTTCGTTATCATCAAAAAGCGTGTTAGCTTTTTTTAATAACGAACAAGTATCATAAAATTTAATCATCCTCGTCTTCTTCCTCCTCATCATATTCTTCGTCGTCAGAGGATGATGTTTGGAAACCAATCACACGAGTATGATACTCTTGTTTATCATCCTCTTCAATATCAGCGATTTCTTTTTTAAGTTTAGTTTGTTCAACTACTAACTTAGCTCGTTTTACCTCTATCCATTGACAGATATAAGCGCCAATCGCTTCAAGAGCAGGAAAAATAATAGTATAGGCCAAAATGCCTATTAATACATATAAAAGAATATTTATGATAAATCACTCCCTTCTTCTACGATATTTATGAAAAAGAGAATAGATTTTTTAATTATTTTTGGCCTTTATCTAAACGCCGATAAAAATCATCCTTAGCAAGTATATAATCATTTAGATAATCTTTGGTGGCATCAATATAGGTCTTAAATTGTTCAATATCATCTAGAATATTTTGGCGTTCAGCATAAATACGCTTCGCTTCATAGCTATTAGGATTGAAACGCGGGCTTTTCTTCATTGTCCCTAATAGATGATTAAGAATGAAAAGCTGCGGTTTCAGGTCATACTCAATATGCTGTCTAGCATAATCAATATTTAACCTACATTCCGCAATCGCATAACCTGTAAAAGCATTAGCATAAGGTTTATCTTGTGGAGCAACGTGCGCCTCGCCGCGCACATATTTTCCATCAATAATCTTATCTACAATGGCTACGCCAGTTTTTTCATCATAAGAATAATGTGTATTATCAGTCATTATAATTCCTCCTTATAGAAAGGTCTTACATTCTTCTACTTTATTATACATATCCTTGATAACATCATCCAAAAGTACAGGATAACAGTTATGAGAATCTACACCAACGTGATACATATAAGGCATATCATTATAGAAATTCGTCTTTTGGTGCGTATGCCCGTAAAGATTAAGAGTCATTTGAGTTAATGCCTCTGTTTCAAGATTACCAGTTAAACAGGGGTAATGTGTCATAAAGAAATGATGCTTTTTATATTTTAATTTAATAGCTAATTCTACTTCTGCTACATTAGGCAGCTGATGATATAAATTAATTCTAGTATCGGTATCGTGATTACCTACTACGATATGTAAAGTACCATTTAACTTTTTTAAGTATTCGATACCAGTCGTAGAATCACCTAGCATTAAATCGCCAAGAACATATACATCATCATTAGAACCTACTACTTCATTCCATCGTTCCACAATGGCATTATTCATATCTTGAATATTTTCAAAACCACGGGACTTAAAAATAAATTCACGATCGTGATTAATATGTAAGTCGGATGTAATCCAAATTTTCTTTTGAACTTCTGACATAGCTTCATTAGACATTTCTACATAAATAGGAGTAATAGAATACTTGCGGTCCTTGGCCGGATCAGTATAAGAATTATACATACGCTGTACCACACTATCAGGCACCCGCTGACGTCCAGTACGCTTAGCATTACGACGCAAGGTTTCTGCGAGAGAAGGACGCAATACAGCAGCATAAATCTGTTTAACATTGGAAAGGTCCAGTCTATCAAGCACCTTATTACGCGCATTCTCATTCAACTGCGTGGCATCACAATAAATTACATCATACTCAGTACCGTCTAAAGCTTCCTGAATAGATGCAATATATGTATCAAATACTTCGTGCTCACGGCTAAAATAAGGCTCATCTTCGGCCACAATGGAAAACCGAATGGCATCACGCGAAATATAGCAAGCATTAACAAACTGCTGCGTAGCGAGCCAGGTGCTCTTACCTGCGCCGGGGGCCCCCACAAGCAAGTAGAGATTCTTTTGCTTCATCTTCATATGCTCCTTTCGCAAAATCTTCCTTAAATTTTTGGACTTGGGTATCATTAGTACATTCTATATGATTGATCGTGAAACGGCACCAGGGACAATATAACTTTTTTCTATGAAACTTTTCGCGTTCTCGTCCTTGCTTACGATAAACAGGAATACCTTCTTTACCACAATTTAAACAGAAGAAACGATGCTGAACATATGCCATAATTAAAATTCCTCCGTAAGAAATTCAGGTTTGAAATCTTTGCCTTGGAAAATATGTTCATCAAATGTGTCTAAATCCAATAGCACACAGCAGTCATACCAAGCAGCCCCGCAATCAATACAGACTTTATGATTATTACAATACCAGAGCGCACCACCATCCCAATCCTGCCAGATATATTCATCCGCATTAGTTTGAAAGAGTTCAACATACTCATTAATATCCTTAATTAAAGCAGGAATAGGAGTATGCCCATGTACCATTACGACATTCTCATAACCTTCTGGCCACGGAGTGTTAAAATGCGCCCGATTCCATACTAAATCATAATCATTAGGAATATGACGGTCAGGAGTAAAACCAGCATGGGTTAACCAAATATGAATATTATCTACATTAGTATAAGTGCGCCAAGTGGGTAATTTAGCTAACCGATGACACCATTCTTTCCTATCATCTTCACTTTCAGCTAACCAGCCTTGATAAGTTCTGGCTCCACCATTGACATTAACTAACCATGCCTCTTCATATGTAGGTCCGCCTGATAAATCAGCAGCCATTAATTTTACCAGCATATCTTCGTGATTACCTTTGAGATAAATAAACTGGGGGTCATTATAAATAGCTTTAATGGTTTCCCAAGGCTCTGGACCACGGTCTCCTGCATCCCCCAGAAAATACACCATATCTTCTGGTTTAAGAAATGCTTTAATCTGTTGATACAGGTCAAGCCGACCGTGTAAATCAGCAACCGCATAATTAGACATAGTTATCACTTCCTTTTTTATTTCTTATATATTATTATATCATATTTTTTTAATATTTTCAAATAAGAAAAGCGGTTTCCAGGTCCTCCCGATCGGATTAAGCTGGAAACCGCGTTTTATTTAGTGTCGCTCTTCTATATGATATATACGTCCTTTTTGTGATTTAATAATGTATTTTTCACTAAACTCATTCATATCTATTGGTTCAGTGAATATAACATCATATTCATGGTATGTAGTTGCAGAAACGCTACTTGCTATTGAACCTATACCACATACTCCAAAAAATATCCCAGCAATAATAGCAAGTATACCTGCGCCAATTTCATGTTGTTTAAAAGTAGGATAAGCACATAATAATAGCATTATTGCCGCAAGAGCTAACAGACAGCCGATAATTAGCTGACTCCATATAGGGCTGCCTGCTTCATATGTAACAGTATTAATAATTTCCATTACTTAATACCTGCATATCTGGCCTTATTCAGGGTATCGTACATCAGATCTACGCCAGTCTTACCGCTCATAATCATCTGGAAAGTGGTAGGAGAGAATCCAGAAACGAGGCTTACGCCAGCTTCCATCTTCATAGGCACTTGGTCATTACGGCTATTCACGTTCCAGAAAACTAAGTTGGGCATCTGGTATCCAGCACGCTGCCACTTTTCACGAATGGCTTCACCAACAGTCTGCCAAGTATTAAGGCTTATAGTATGCTGATAACCCCAATTATCTCGGTAATTATCACATACCATACTATCAAACTCGCCATCGGTAATAACTACAATACTACCAGGCAGGTCCTCCTGCTTACAATGATTCTTGACAGCAGTATTTAGCAACATATTAAAAGTAGCTTCAAGGTCGGTATTAGAACACAGATTAGTTGTATAAATACGACGTACCTTGTCTACAAAGTCTGCACCTTCTACCTTAATCAACTGAGGACGAGAGCTGAAAGAGATATAATGGCCAGCAAAAGGCCCCTTGGCCTTATCCGCTGCGTAAAGGCCGAGAGAAATAGCTACATCAATAGGCAGCACATTACTGTTATTATCATAACTCCAAGTCATAGAACCAGAGGTATCTACAACACACAGGGCATTTAAAGTGCAGCCTTCAAAGTAATCATGAAGGTTTGCCCAATACTTATTAATCGTAAGACGATTAATATCCTGTAAATCAGGAGTATGACAATTACGAGCCTGATACACTACCTCATAAGGAGCCATGGCGCGCGCATTGACAGTAGTCTTTTCGTCCTTAACGAACTTCTCATACTTCTGCTTCAAAATGTCACGACGAGCGAAAGCATTTCGATAGCGGAAACCGGCCTGAGAAGGAATCTTATCAAACTCAATAAGGTCCCACTGACCCGCAGACATAAGACGCTCAACAATATTGATCCGCTCACGCAGCATAGACAGAGTCTTACGATATACGCGAGGAGTCATATTCAGCGCTTCACGAGTCTTACGACCCAGATAACGAGTGCGCTTGGAAGACGCATTTTCAGACTTCAACCACTTAGCAAGCAGAGAAGGAGTCTTGGACTTAATATCCAAAATCAGCTGTGCTTTTACCAGGTCAAACATAGCCTTTTCTGCGTTGGTATCAACCAGCTCATACAGGTCATCATATCTACCAAGCTCAGGGATATACTGAATATTGCGGATAACAGCAGCCGCATCAGTGCGCGCAAGCCAATTCAGGCATACACGGAAGAAACGGCGCTCGCCCTGACCTTCAAGAATATCTCGCAAATAGAACAAGCACTTCAAGGCATATTCAGGGTTTTCCTGATAAGCGTTCTTAAACAGGAGGATACAATCAGCATCACTACGAGAACGATAAGCGCCACCGTGCGCAAATAGGTCCATCAAGGCATCGCCCGCAGAACGGTAAGCCTTGCCGCCATTCTCGGTATATACATGGTCGTGTTCAGTTGCTAAGCCAGCCATAAACTTATTCATTATATTATTTCCTTTCTTTATTCTCTTGGACAAGAGATTTTAATTTTCTTTTCATTTTCTAAATATATTATAACATAATTTTTTTTATAAATCAAATATTTGGACAATTTATTTAAATTAATTAATACGATTTTTCAAAATTATTGAAAGAGTAAGATACCTTTCGTATAAATTTTATATTAGCACTTTTTATATATACGGGGTAGTTCTGCTCTTTTGCGGGACTACCCCGATTTTTTATTTTTGAGTAAAGGTGTGAAAAATATGGCAAATATTACATTAATAGATTCTTTAAGATTATCTGGTTTTGAAACTCATACAACTAATACAACTTAGGTAAAAGAAGCTACATTACAATATTATACAACTGCCTCTTCATACGAACGATTTGGCGCCACTAATAGTTATGCTAAAGGTTATGCAGTAAGAGGTGAATGGTCAAATCCATATTTTGTATTATTACCAGCATCAGAAATTGTAAGTATGTCAATGATTATTCATACATCAGGAGTTGGCTATAATATTAGCACTAGATATGGAGCATTAGCATCAGCCGCAAATACCTCCCCAAAAGTTACTAGTGCTAGTGCTAGCACTGTCACAATTTCTAAAAATGCTACAACAAGTACTATTTCTATTGCCTCTGATAGCATTGCTACTTTTAAAAATGCTTATGGTATTGGTTTTGGAGGTGCAGTATCAAGTGCTTCTAATGGCACGGTTACAGATATTCAAGTAGAATTTGTTGTAAATGGGTATTAGATATCTTATAATCCTGGTTCATATGGAACAGGTTCAATTATTACCAGTGATGATGTAGCATATGGTAAATAGGCTATATTACAAGGTCCACTATTTTCGCGTTCTGGATATACACAAAAAGGTTGGTCTATTAATGCTGATGGATCAACATGTGATTATAAATTTGGAGGGCATTATAAAGCGACAAATAATGTTACATTATATCCATATTGGGAGCGTGAAATTAATAATTATACAACAAATAATGGGTTAATAATTCATTCAACATTTATAGTTTAAAAAAGGAGGGCTATACAAATATGGCTCTATTTAAAATATTTAAAGGCAATGATTCTAGTAAATTAACTGATTCTACCGTATCTGGTTATCGTATACCAACAGATGGTTATGCTTATTATGATACAAGTACAAAGTTATTTTATATTGATGCTGATTATGATGGTAATGGTACAATTAAACGCTATCCCATCAATGCGGCAAGTGCCTGGGCAGATAGTCAAGGTAATGTAATTAAAGATACTTATATTACTGATATTACTTGGGATAGTAGTAATGGAAAATTAACTAAAACTTTAGCTGGTGTCACGAATCAAGTATTTAAAATTAATACTCTTTCTATTGGTTCTGCTTCTGGTTGGAATCAAGGTACAGCACCAGCATTAGCATATGAAGCAAAAACTATTCCAAATGTAACTAGTGCTGGTAGTGTTCCAAGTTTAGATTGGGACAGTTATTCTATCCCTAATGTAACTTCTGCTGGAAGCGCACCAACTTTAGAAACATCTGAACTTACTATTCCAAATGTGACTTCTGCTGGTAGCGCACCAAGTTTAAGTACAACTACTTATACAGTTCCAAATGTAACAAGTGTTGGTAGCGCAGCTAGTTTAACTACGACAACTTATACAGTTCCAAATGTAACCTCTGCTGGATCTGCCCCAAGCTTAACCACAGAAGAATTTACTATTCCTAATGTAACCTCTGCGGGCACAGCTCCAAACTTGACTACAACAACATATACGATTCCAAATGTGACTAATAAGGGTTCCGCTGCTAGTCTAACTACTACGACCTATACAATTCCTAATGTGACAGGAGTTGGTACAGCGCCTAGCTTATCATATACATCTAGAACAATTCCAAATGTGACTAGTGTTGGTTCTATGACAACATTAAGTGCGGCTGAGGGAGTACTTACTATCGTTAATGGTTCTGCGCCTACATTAGGTACAGCCATTTCTGCTGATGATATTACTGCTTGGAGTGCTGGTAGCGTGCCCACTTTAGGAGATGCATTTAGTGTAAAGGGTGTAAATACTTGGAGTGCTGGTAGTGCGCCTACATTAGGCACTGCATTTACCGTAAAAGGTGTAAATACTTGGAGTGCGGGGAGTGCCGCAGTTCTAGGCGATGATATTGTTATTAATGGAGTAAAAACCTGGTCTGCTGGTGCTGCTCCTACATTAGGTACAGCATTTACAATTAAAGGTGTTAATGCTTGGTCTGCTGGTTCTGCTCCTACATTAGGAACAGCATTTAGTATTAAGGGCGTAAAAACCTGGTCTGCTGGCTCTGCTCCTACGCTAGGTACAGCATTCACCGTTAATAGTGTTGATAGTTGGGATGCTGGTAGCGCCACAACATTAGGCACAGCATTTGCCGTTAAAAGTATTAAAACTTGGTCAGCTGGTTCTAAACCCACATTAGGAACAGCTATTAGTGTTAATAGTGTTAAATCTTGGAATGCTGGAACCTTACCATCATTAACAATTTCAAATAAAACTGTTGTATCTAGTCTTACAGCCTAAGAAAGGAGTAAAACCTTATGGCAACTTATATAGGTCAAGTAGCACTGGGGGGCAATAACCTCCCAGTTGCTTCTACATTATATGGCACTTGCGCTACTGCTGCTAATACAGCCGCCAAAGTAGTTACTTGTGCTAATTTTGATAAATTAATTACTGGTGTAACAATTTATGTTAAATTTACATATGCTAATGGTGTAGCCAATCCAACATTAAACGTTAATTCTACTGGAGCTAAAGTTATTTATAGATATGGAACAACAGCTCCTTCTACCTCTGCGGCTACATCTTGGCAAGCTGGTTCTGTCGTGGCGTTTACTTATGATGGCCAATATTGGCAGATGGTAGGTTGGTTAAATAATAATGATATGCGCACAGCTGCCTCGGCCGATCCTTTAATGGATGGTACTGCGACGGTTGGTACATCTGCTAAATATGCTCGTGAAGACCACGTTCATCCAACTGATACATCACGAGCTCCATTAGCGAGCCCAGCGTTTACTGGCACACCTACTGCGCCAACAGCAACAGCGGGTACTAATAATACACAAATTGCTACTACTGAATTTGTAACTGGCGCAATATCTAGTCTTTCTGGGCCAATGCGTTTTATTGGTTCGTTAGGTACTGGTGGTACTGCTACTAGTTTACCCGCAGCCGCCGAAAGCAATAAAGGTTACTCATATAAAGTAATCACAGCGAATACATATCAAGGTGTTGCTGCCAAAGTTGGTGATATGTTAATTAGCACAGGTAGTGAATGGGTTTTAATTCCTTCTGGTGATGAGCCTAGTGGTACCGTTACTTCTGTTGGTATTTCAAATGCCACTAATGGAGGTTTAACTGTTACAAATAGTCCAATTACAACATCTGGAACTATTTCAATTGGGCATACTAATGTTTTAACAAATGCTCAAACAACATAGGCTTTATACCCAATTAAAATTGATAAAAATGGTCATATTTCAGCTTATGGCACAGCCGTAACAAGTCTACCCGCAAGCGATGTATCTGCCTGGGCAAAAGCATCTACGAAACCTTCTTATGCGTTAAGTGAAATTACAGGAGCTTCTGATGTATAGGCTATTGAAGCGCTTTCAGGCACTTCTGGTTTATTAAAGAAAACCGCTGCTAATACTTGGACTCTTGATACTACTGCATATACTACAAATACTGGTACTGTTACTAAAGTTACTGCCGGTACAGGTTTAGCTATTGGTAGTACAGCTCAAGGTAATTTTACAACTAGTGGCACAATCAATCATACCAATAGCGTAACAGCAAAAACTGCTGCTGCTCAATCTGCTAAGACATTAACTTGGGGCGGGACTTTTACATTATATGAAGAAAAATATGACACTTGTGGTCATATTACTGGTGTAGCTAGTTATAATATGACAATGCCAAGCAATCCTAATACGGATATAAAGCAAAATATTACATTGGCTACTACTTCTAAAGCATATCTTACTGGTGTGACTACAACACCTACTTCTAGCGCGCAAGCTCTTACTGGTGTAGCTGATACAGGTGTGTATTTAACAGCAACAGCTGGCGAAATTAGTGCGGTCCGGCATTCATTTAATGTAAGCGGTACTGAAAAAGCTTACATGGTATTTAATAGCACAACTAATGCTATTGATTTTATATTTAATTGAGAAAGGGAAGGAGTTATATTATGAGTTTACAAGTATGGCTCCCCCTTAATGGGGATTTACATAATTAGGGATTAAGAGGAGATATTTTAGCGACTAATATAAATGCTCTTACCTTTAATTCTAATGGTAAAATTGGAAAATGTTATCAAAGAGCGACAACAGATAGTAAAGTAACAACAGGGATTGATTTAAATACAAATTTTTTAGATATATTTAATACCACCGCTAGTGTTGCTATGTGGGTAAAACCATTAGGCTCCCATACTCATTATAATGGAACTTTATTGAGTTCCGGCAATTGGAATGCAAAACGTTGGGCTTTTGGACTAAACCAAAATAATACTCAAGTAGATGTATTATGTGGAGGTCATAATAATTATATAACTTGTAATGTTCCCATTAATGAATGGACCCACTTATGTTCAACTTTTGATAATGGAACATGTAAATTATATAAAAATGGTATTTATATAGGGCAATTAACTGGGCAAAAAGCTTTTGAATCAGATGCTACAAATACTTGTATAGGACGAGAGACTTATGCAAGTGGTTATTTCGGATTTAATGGTTTAATAAATGATGTTCGTATTTACGACCATGCCCTTTCCGCAAAAGAAGTAGAAGAAATTGCAAAAGGATTGGTATTGCACTATAAATTAGATGATATTTATTCCGAAAGCACTACCAATTTATGTGCTGGTTTAGTTAAAGGTGGTCGCACAAATATAGTAGATAATACTGTAATAAATACTGGAGAAAATGCTGATACATATTGGTATATTAAACCAAAAGAAGCATTGGTTGGTGGCGCAACTTATACTGTATCTTGTTATTTATCTGGTTTTACTTTAGATACAGATTGGATATAGTGGGGTGTGGGTGCATAGTCTGGTGATAATAATGCGGGACATTGGAAAACATATAATGGTTATAATAGTTTTACTTTTATAATGCCCGCAGGAAAAGATGGTAGTACTGCAAACTTTATTTTTGATGATAGTAATCCTGGCACTGGACGAAGTTAGGTTTTTACTATTTCTAATGTATAGTTAGAATTAAAAGATCATGCTACTCCTTTTATTGAATATGGATAGTCCCGTTCAGCGGATATTATTTATGACTCTTCTGGTTATGGCAATAATGGTACAATAGTTGGTTCTTTAGAAACTACTACACCAAGTCCACGATACAGTTGCGCCACTCATTTTACCGCTACAACAAGTAAAGTATTAATTGAGAATCTTAATACGTCCGGTTTTGCTAATTCTTATTCTTTTATTTGGTGGGGTAAAACAAATACTTTTTCCAATAAAATGTTTTGGGGATTTGCTGATGGAGTGAGATTAAATGGTATTTACAATGGTAACTTATGGAATACTGGTGATGGTGCGAATAA